>Ga0070665_100000060_pt1 | contig 222524 bp, 206 predicted proteins | sample KBSS13metaG_FD_65862 | JGI IMG/M metagenome (GOLD analysis project Ga0070665, IMG submission 65862) | Switchgrass rhizosphere microbial communities from Kellogg Biological Station, Michigan, USA - KBS S1-3 metaG | ecosystem: Host-associated > Plants > Roots > Rhizosphere > Soil ...
ATGTCCGCGAGCGCATCGCCGCTCTTGACCTTCTGGCCTTCCTTCACGTTCCACTTCACAACCGTTCCGGCCTGCATGGTGTCGGAGAGGCGGGGCATTTCGATGTTAATTGGCATGTGAAAGCTCAAATCTCAAAGCGATAAACGCTCAAATCCGGAAAATTTATCGACGCTTGCTTCGGGAAATCATTGTCCCGAAAATTTTCTTGATCTCGACGCTCTCTTGTTCGAGAGGCTGAAGCCGTTCTGCGCGAATCCACTCTCGCCGCGAACTCAAACGAATCCAAAACCGAAACTCGTTTAATTCCTTGGTCGCGATACAAAGGCTTTTGACAAAGTCGGCCGTACTCATCGCTTCGTCGGCTTCAAACACATTTGCCCCAACCGAAGTTCCGCATGCCAACACCTGGTCAACAACCCTTCTCGAAACTTTTCGTTGTTCCAAAGCGTTGGCGACTTCAACCGCCCTATCGCAAAAGGCCTCGACACGCTCCAGAAAACTTTCCTGCAACCGAGCCAAGCTGCCTTTCTCCGATTTGAGCTTTGAGCTTTATCGCTTTGAGCTTTACAGTCTTCCCAAGCTCGCTTTGACCGCCGACATGATCTTGCCCTTGTGCGGCAGATACAACGCTTCCAGATTCTTCGCATACGGCGTCGGCACGTCTTCGGTATTCACCCGCAGCGGCTGGTGATCGAGGTAATCAAACCCGCGCTCACAGACCTGCGTCACGACTTCGCTCGCAACGCTCGCAAACGGCCAGCACTGATCGACAACGACAATCCGGCCCGTCTTCTTGACGCTGTCCAGAATCGAATCGATGTCCAGCGGACGGATCGTGCGCATGTCCAGCACGTCGATATTGATGCCTTCCTTCTTCAACTCATCCGCGGCATCCATGCAGAAGTTCACGGGACGGCCAAAGCTCACCACCGTGCAGTCATCGCCCTGTCGACGCAGTGCCGCCTTGCCGAACGGAATCGTATATTCGCGTTCCGGCACGTGTCCCTTGTCGCCAAGCATGCGCTCGCTTTCGAGGAAGAAGACCGGATCGTCATCGCGGATCGATGTCTTCAGCATCCCCTTGGCGTCATACGGATTGCTGGGAATCGCGATCTTGACGCCCGGCACGTTGCTGTAAAGGCCTTCCACGCACCAGGAGTGTGTCGAGCCGAGCTGTCCGCCGGCGCCGTCATTGCCGCGGAAGACCACCGGACAGCCCCACTGCCCGCCGCTCATATAGAGCATCTTCGGCACGTTGTTCAGAATCTGGTCCGCCGCCACAAGGCTGAACGACCAGCTCATGAATTCGATGATCGGCCGCAGGCCGTACATTGCAGCGCCCACCGCCAGGCCCGCGAACCCGTTCTCCGAGATCGGAGAATCGATAATCCGCTTCGGGCCGAACTCATCCAGCATGCCTTGGCTGATCTTGTACGCGCCGTTGTATTGCGCAACCTCTTCTCCCATCAGGAAGATCCGGTCGTCCTTGCGCATTTCCTCGCTCATCGCCTCGCGCAACGCCTCGCGGAACTGAATCTCCCGCGCCGCCCCGCCGCCCATCGGCTCAAGCCCCATCTCCGGCAACATCAACTCAGCAGCCATGAAAACCCTTTCAGCGACAACCCTCATCGACACGACGCCCTTCGACGCCGGTCTTCGCAGTCTGAACAACACACGACCGTCGGGAGGCCAAACTGGGCCCGCCGCGCCGGACGAGGATTCTACGCGCGCTTGTCGCCGTTTCTGTAGTCTGGAGTCATGCTCTCCTCAGCTTCCGCCTCGGTATTCCTTCCCGCCCTCGTCGTTTCATCGCTGGTGGGCTGTTACATGGCCAGCGGAGGCGATCTCCCCAACCCAACCCTTCCGCTCGTTAAACCGGCCATTCTTCCCAAGCCCGACACAGGCGCAACGGGCTCCATCACGCCCGAAGCCTCCATCGCCATCGTCCACCGTCTCGCCGACTTTGGTACTCGCCACACCCTGTCCGACACCACCTCCGCTTCTCGAGGCATCGGCGCTGCCCGAACCTGGGTCCTTGAACAATTCCGCGCTGCCGGCCCGCGGCTTGAAGTCGCTCTCGAAGAGTTCGACGCCCCCGTCGGCCCGCGCATCAAAGAATCCGTCAAGGTCGCAAACGTTGTCGCCATCCTCCCAGGCACCGACCCGACTGCCTCGACTCGTCGGATCTACGTCGTCGGCCACCTCGACAGCATGAACGCCAATGTGATGGACCCGCGAGGCGACGCACCCGGCGCGAACGACGACGCTTCCGGCTGCGCCGTGGTCATCGAGTGTGCCCGCGCACTCGCCAAGGAAAACCTCCGGGCGACCGTTGTCTTCCTCTGCACCATCGGTGAGGAGCAGGGTCTCGTCGGCGCAAAGTATCACGCCGACTCCGCCAGAACTCGCGACGAAAATATCATCGGCGTTCTGAACAACGACATCGTCGGCGATCCTTCCGCGCCACCAACCGACGGCTTCCCAGCCCAACCCGAAGTCGTACGCGTCTTTTCCGAAGGCCTCCCTCGCAACGCAAGCACAGAACAGCTCGCGCGCCTTCGCGCCCTTTCTGGTGAATCCGACTCCCCTTCACGCCAACTCGCTCGCTACGTCGCCGAAGTCGCCGCGCAGGAAGAAGTCGCGGTCCAACCACGCCTCGTCTTCCGTCTCGATCGTTTCCTGAGAGGCGGCGACCACTCCATGTTCAATCTCGCCGGGTTTCCCGCAGTCCGCTTTACTGCCAGCAACGAGACCTACTCACGACAACACCAGTACGTGAGCGGACCGCCGCAAATCGGCGGCGGCGAAGCGCGCGAGACCGGTGATGTTGTGCGGTTCGTCGACCCCGACTACCTCGCCAACGTCGCGCGGCTCAACGCCAAGTGTCTCATCCATCTCGCCAACGCACCGCGAACTCCGCAACGCACCCGCATCATCACCGCCAAACTCGAAAACGCGACCACATTGAAATGGGACGCCAGCTCCGATGCCGACGGATACGAGGTTGTGTGGCGAGCAACGACATCTCCGACCTGGACATTTGCTCGCGATGTCGGAACCGTCACTGAAATAACGCTCCCCATCAGCAAAGACGATTTCTTCCTCGGCGTTCGCGCGTACCGCAAGGATGGCTACCGCTCTGTCGTCGCTTTCGCGGATCAGGCAATCGAGTAGGACGGCTCTGTCGGCTCACTTCTTCGTCGTCGCGGCCTTATACCCACGCCCGCCCAGCGCTCTCCAAAACTTTTCTCTTTCCACCTTGTGCATCACCGTACGTTCAACGTGCCGAACGGCACCCGCGCAAAACCGCGAAGCGCCCGAGCGCCGACTCCACTTCGCAAATCCATTCTCAATGACGCCCGACAGTACCTCTCTCCACCTTCGCGCAATGACATCAGGAGTGTGCTCAAGCGCCCTGAATCTTCCATTCTCCGCGATCGAGCGATAGAGCCCCACCTCATCCTTGAGTCGACGCAACGCCGCCAGCGCCTCCGCGGCCGTCGTGACTTCAAAGTAATCCTGTTCGCTCTTGCGTTCCTCACGATACCCGGCCTCCACACCTAAAAGAGCCGGGCAACCCGCCTGCCACGCATTCACAAGTTTCAAGGCGGGCTTGATAGAGCGAAAGAACTCGCTGCCGCCGCGCACCGCAAGCACCGCATCCGTCTGCGACCAATCACGCCCCGAAACGCCGATGCGATTGCGCGTCAACCCATGCACGACAAAGGAAATACCAAGTTCCTTGAGCGCATCTCGAAACCGCTCGCCCCGAAACTCCTGTTGAATGTTGTCCGCCTCGCCGTGAAACACCATGTTCTCCAGCCGCTCCCCCCGCGCATCATCGCGAGGCCGAAGGGACAACTGGGGCCAGTGTGCAACATAGTGATCCGTCGGCCTCTCGCACCGCGTTCGATTCTGCACGATCACTTCTTCGCACAAGGTCGGCCGCGCCCGATCCATGCGGCAACCAATCACATAACTCCGCCACGGCATCCCGCCCCTTCGCAGGTCGTCGTACGTCGCCACGCATAGCCCGCCCGGAACAAATCGATCCAACAGCCGCGCGTCAATCCCGCGCCGCTTCAGCTGAATGTACGTATTGATGATCCACGCCGTCTCGCCATCCCACTTGTTCCAATAGACAGAAGCCGCGGGCGGCATCCCACACTCAAACAACTCCGCAAACGCCGCCTTCCGCCGCGGATCGCGCATGACAAACCAGACTGGCGCAGCAAGCGGCTCAAGCGGCGTTTCCGCACTCATCGCACGCATCATCTCGTTCGCAGTCAGCGCCATGCTCCGCGACTGTAACCAAATCCGCGGCTCCCGCCACGCCATTTCACTTTGTCCCTTTGCCCCCTGCCACTTTGCCCCTTCCCCCAACTACCCTTTCCCTCGGAGGTCCCATGAAAGGCGTCATCCTCGCCGGCGGCACAGGTTCCCGCCTTTCCCCGCTCACGCTCGTTACCAATAAGCACCTGCTCCCGGTCTACGACCAGCCGATGGTGCACTATCCAATCAAGTGCCTCACGAATGCCGGCATCGATGAAATACTCGTCGTCACCGGGGGCGAACATGCAGGGGATTTCCTCCGCCTTCTAAAGAACGGCAAGCAACTGGGCATCCGTCATCTCGAATACGCCTACCAGGAAGGCAGCGGCGGCATCGCCGACGCCCTCAAACTCGCCCAGGATTTCGCAGATGGCGAGCCGATCTGCGTCATACTCGGCGACAACATCATCGAGCGCAATATCGCAGCCGCCGCGAACAACTACCGCGAGCAGAAAAAGGGCGCCAAGATCCTCCTGAAAAAAGTCCCCGACCCGCAGCGCTTCGGCGTGGCACGTCTTGAGAACAACCGCATCGTCGAGATCATCGAAAAGCCAAAGAACCCCACCAGCGATCTCGCCGTCACCGGTATCTATTTCTACGACCAGACCGTCTTTGATATCTGTGCCACGCTCAAACCCTCAGGTCGCGGCGAACTCGAAATCACCGACGTCAACAACGCCTATCTCAAAGCGGGCACCCTGACCCACGAAGTGCTGGAAGGTTGGTGGACCGACGCCGGAACGTTTGAAAGTCTTTACCGCGCCACCAAATACGTCGCTGAAAGCGGCGCGAATCACACGTAAGTGAACCCGCCTTTTCGGGCTGCGTCTTCGCCTCTTTGTTCTCTCATTCTCTTTTCTCTATCCTCTCTCCATGCCCAAGATCGAATCCATTCCGACCTTCTCCGGCTCGCCAGTCGAAGCCTTTGCATCCGCTAAGAAAACGAACGAACCGTTACTGCTCCCCATCACGCTCTTCGCCGACGATCGAGGCTGGTCGATCATGAACCAGCTCCAAGGCGTGATGTCCGCGGAAGGCCAGCTCAACGTTTCGCTTCAGTATCCCGGCGTCATCAAGGCCTGGCATCGCCACCAACGCCAAACCGATTTCTGGATCTGCGTGCGAGGCCAGATCAAAGTCGGCGTCCACCGCGACGACGACCGCGCTTGGATGGCCATCATCGGCGAACATCGCCCCGCCCTCGTGGTGGTCCCGCCCCCACTCTGGCACGGCGCGGCAACTGTCGGCAACGAACCCGCCAGTCTGCTCTATTACGTCACTCACGCGTACGACGCAGCAAAGCCCGATGAAGAACGCCGCGCATTTGATTCTCCCTCCTGGTTCCCCTGGACCGTGCAGCCGCGATGACTCCGGCGTCAAACAAGCCACTCCTGCTCCTTGGCTCCGACGGCATGCTCGGGCGTGCGTTCGCTGAACTTCTTCAGAATCAGAATCGACCCTTTGAAGCGCGGACGTTTCCGCAGTTCGATCTGACGCGCCAGGATTCCATTCGCGACGCCATCTCGACACGCTTCTCCGCAGTCATTAACTGCGCCGCATATACCGACGTCGACGGTGCAGAAACCAATCAAGTGCTCGCGCAGCAAATCAACGCGTCCGGCGTCGGACATCTCGCGATCAATTGCAGACTCGCATCCCTCCCTCTTGTTCATTTCAGCACCGACTACATTTTCGACGGCACCGGGCGCACTCCCTATCCGCCCGTTCCGCCGCCCGACGACTCGCGCCCAATCAACGTCTACGGCCGGTCAAAACTCCAGGGCGAACAGCTAATCCGCGAAGTGAGCGATGAGCACCTCATTATCCGCACAAGTTGGCTCTACGCCCCTTGGGCGAAAAACTTCGTCCGCACCATTGCTGCCGCTTCACGTTCCAAACCCGAACTCCAAGTCGTCAACGACCAGCAAGGCCGCCCAACCAGCGCGCAGCACCTCGCGGCTTCCACACTCGCATTGCTGAATCGCAAAGCCCGCGGCATCTACCACATCACCGACTCGGGCCAATGCACGTGGTTCGATTTCGCATGCGAAATCGTCCGCCTCACCAACGCAAACTGCAATGTCACGCCATGCACTTCAGCTGCCTTTCCGCGGCCTGCAAAACGCCCCGCCTACAGCGTCCTCGACATCGCTAAAACTGAATCCGAACTCGGCCCGTTGCCCACTTGGAAATCCAATCTCGAAGCAGTGATCTCACGACTTGAAATCTGATCACTTGGATTTCCCAGGCGTCCCATTGACTGTCGGAGGCTACTACTGCGATGTCCGTGATTTCCTCGGTGAAACTAGTCGTGCCTCTTCCCATATAATGATGGCATGTTCTCCCGCGTCCTCATCACCGGCGGCAGCGGCTTTATCGGCTCCAACTTCGTCCGCTACCTGCTCGCGGCCCGTCCCGACGCGCACCTCACCAACGTCGACGCCCTCTCCTACTCCGGCAATCAGGAAAACCTTCGTGATCTCGAAGATCACCCCCGCTACACGTTTGTCCACGCCGACATCTGCGACGCCGACAAGATTCGTCCGCTCGTCTCCGAAGCCGATGCCATCGTTCACTTTGCGGCGGAATCGCACGTCGATCGATCCATCCTCGACACCCGCCCATTCATCCGCACCAACGTCCTCGGAACGCAGACCCTTCTCGACGCCGCCGTCGCCTGCAAACTCGAGCGCTTTGTCCACGTGAGCACCGACGAGGTCTACGGCAGTCTTCCGCTCGATCGAACGGAGCTCCGCTTCAACGAAGATTCGGCGATCCGGCCCAACAGTCCTTACGCCGCGAGCAAAGCCGCGAGCGACATGCTTGTCCGTGCTGCGCACCACACTTTCGGTCTCAACACCAGCATCACGCGCTGCTCGAACAACTTTGGGCCGTATCAGTTCCCGGAAAAGGTCATTCCCCTCTTTGTCACGAATCTCATAGAGAACAAGAAGGTCCCGCTCTACGGCGACGGACTAAACGTCCGCGACTGGATCCACGTCGAAGACCACTGCGAAGCGATCCTCGCGGTGCTTGACCGGGGCAAATCCGGCGAGGTCTACAACATCGGTGCTGACAACGAGCAATCGAATCTCGACCTCACTCGTTCGATTCTCCACATCCTCGGCAAAGGCAACGAGTTCATCCGCCATGTCGAAGACCGCCTCGGCCACGACCGCCGCTATGCGATCGACTCGAGCAAGATCCGCCGCGAACTGGGATGGCACGCGACTCGTTCCGCCTGGCCCGACGCCCTGATTTCCACGGTCGATTGGTACGTCAAGAACCCGGACTGGTGGCATCGCATCAAGAGCGGGGCTTACCGCGAGTTTCACGAAACTTTGTACGGCAATCGTGCTGCTGCAAATCCGGCTCCTGCAAACGCTTAGCAATTGCGTATAGGTTGTTCCAAAATTCCACCCCGATTTCGGGTTGCCAGATCTCATTTCTGCGTCATGTTGCATAATGAAAGCGCGCCATTTGTGCGGGGCTGCGCCATGCAATTGAACTCATGGAGGTCTCGCAATGATCGGTCGCCGCGCTCTATTTGCCGCTTTGCTTTTTGTCGCAACGTCGCTCCCGGCGAGTGCGATGCTCATTTTCAATGAACTGGCATCCGGCGACCTCTCCTCAAATCCGCTCAATCCGACGAAGCTCAATGTTGATGTCGGCTCAAATTTCATCGACGGTAGCGTCGATGCAAAGGACCGCGATTATTTCACGCTGACGCTTCCGGTCGGTGCCCACCTGACCGCGATCATTCTCCGCGCCTCTTCGGGCAGCGATGCAACGTTCCTGAGCTTCCAATCCGGCGCGACGTTTACAGAGCCACCCGGAGGCGCGGATCTCCGCAACCTTCTCGGCTACGCATCCTTTTTCCATTCCGATATCGGCACCGATCTGCTTCAAACCCTCGGCAGCGCATCCGAAGCAATCGGGTTCAAGGATTCGCCCAGCGGCGAGACGTTTACCTTCTGGGTCGATCAATCCAATCCCGCGCCGGCAAACTACAACTTCGAGTTTGTCATTGCTTCGGACATCCCCAGCCCCGGAACTGTCGCGATGCTCGCGGCCGCCGTTGTGGTGGTTCTGCCACGCTCGCGCCGCGCGACACCGAAGCCGCCGATGTAAGGCGAGGTTCTGATTTCATCCATTCCGCGAGGCAACGTACAAGCCACCCACGCATCCCGCGGCGATCAGCCACATCGCGAGCACCGAAGCAACGAACATCGGAAAGACGCAAAGCGCGATGCCCGTGAAAAGCGTCAAGGGCCGCTCTTGCTTCTTTCCGTAAATAAACATGCCCGTACCCACAGCGCCGATCACCACGCCGGAAATCATCGATGCAGGGCTTCCGAGTTCCATGCACTGGATATCGGCGACTTTCATCCCGTCAATCCTCACGCGTCGAAATACTGTGGAACTCCGGCCGCCCGGTCGCGCGTCACCCCTTTAATCCGCACGCGACCACCCCCAAATCGCGGCAGGCGACCTCTCCAACCGCGTCCCAAAACGTTTGCCCGTGTGAACCGGATCTTCCGTGTACGCTTTGGTCATGCGAACGAACACCGTGGCTCTCCTGCTCGCGTTCTTCGTCGCCTCTCTCTCCGGTCTTCACGCAACCAGTGCGATCCCGCGCCAGGAATTCCCCGACGCGCGACCTGAAGACGTTGGCCTGAGCACCGCCGCTCTCAAAGAACTCGATTCTGTTATCGATGGATATGTCCAGAGCGGCGAGACCGTCGGCGCAGAGTTACTTGTGATCAAAGACCGGAAAACAGTCTGGCACACCGGCCACGGCTTCTCCGATCAGGAAGCAAAGACGAAGCTCCAGCCCGGAGCCATCTTCTGCATGCGTTCGATGACCAAGCCATTCATCGGCACCGCGATCCAGATACTGATGGACGACGGCAAACTCAGCGGAACAGACAAGGCTTCGAAATTTCTTCCGTCCTTCGACAGCGAGAGCCATCGCGATATCACAATCAACCAGCTCCTCACTCACAGTTCCGGCCTGCAACTCTCCAGCCTGCTCCTTCACGATTACAAGAAACTCAACAGCGTTCAAGACGTGGCCAATCTCGCAGCCGACTCCACCCTCGAATCCGAACCCGGCACCAGGTTCAACTACAGCGACGACGGCACTGACACCCTTACCGCGATCGTCGAAAAAGTCGCGGGAATGACGGCCGCGGAGTTCATCCAGAAACGCATTCTCGATCCGGTCGGACTCCATAACACAATGCCGGTGGCCGCGAAAGACGACCCGCGCAGGGCCCGCATGATCCCGCTGTACGTGGGGAGCAAAGAGCAGTGGATCCGCTTCTGGTCGCCAGATCAGGAACCGCTGTTTCCTTATTTCCTTGGCTCACAAGCGATGTACTCCTCCTGCGAGGATTACGCGCGATTCCTTTGTCTCTGGGCCGACCAAGGCAAAGTTGCCCCGCGCCAATCCGGCACTGAATCCCAACGCATTCTGAGCGAAGACGCCGTCCATCGCGGCCTCTCACCCGGTTTCGACTTCGACTATCCGACCGCTTTTACCGGCGCTCGCGTGAACTACGCGCGCCTTTGGATGCTTTGGCTCGATCCCTCACAAACGCCGCCGAAGAAGCTCGCTTTCGGCCACGGCGGCTCCGACGGTACACAAGCCTGGATGTGGCCCGAGCAGGACCTCATCATCCTGTATTGCACACAATCTCGAGGTGGTCTCACCACGCTCACAATCGAAAAAGACATCCAACGTCTCATCCTCGATCCGCTTCACATCCCCGGGAACACGGTGGACTCCAAGAACACGAAGCCTTCCGTGCCGGTGGTACAGCTTGATCGCTCCGCGCTGATGGGTCTCTACGACGATGCTCAGAACGACTCCTACGTCGCGGTCTTTGATCGCGAAGGCAAAGTCGTCATCGAGTTTCCCGGCCGCTTCTGCGGCACAATCGCGCCTGCGAGCAATCCAAACGAATGGAAGATCGAACTCGATCCCGCCTCCATCATCTCCTTTGAGACGGACGCCAACAACGCTGTCACCGCAATGCAGCTCAAGGGCGGGGGCAAGACCAAGACCTATCCCCGCCACCACGCGGTGCCGGAGCTGCCAGCCGCTGAAGCCGTCCTTCATCGCATGCTCGACGCTCACGGAGGCACGAAATTCGCCACACTCTCCGGCGTCAAGCGCACGCTCTCTACCGATCTACCAAAGCTGAATCGGAACGTGAAGCAGACCACGGTCTTCGACAAGAAGCGCTTTCGCACAGAGGTGGCCCCGAACGTCGGTCCGAAACAGACAATTGCGAGCGACGGATCGACGGTCTGGTCACAGACCGGAGATGCGCCCGTTACCGAAATTTCCGGCACAGCGAAGGAACAAGCCCAGCTTGAACAATTGCCGAGGCTCTTCGGCGATTGGCGCGAGAGCTATCCCGAGATCACGGTTGTTGGGCGGGCGAAGTTCGAGGAACAACCCGTCTTGCTCGTGCGCTGCGTTCCGAAGTCTTCCTACCCCTGCACGATGATCGTGAGCGAAGAAACCGGGATGCTCATCGGCCAAACTCGCACCGCGGCCATCCCCGGTCTGGGCGTCGTTGGACTCGTGGTCCTTTTCTCTGACTTCCGCGAAGTCGGCGGCATTAAGGTTCCATTCAAATCCGTTGTTCAATACGCCCATCCCATGCTCGGCGACGCCACGAACACCGTTGAATCCTGCGAGGTGGTCGAAGCACCACCTATGAGCTTCTTCCAGATGAATCAGGGCGATGCGAAGCCGAAGTGACCCGCGCGGCCCCGCCTTTCCGGGCGGTGTGTGTATTTACTCAGATGAAGCAAGAACCAATTTTTCGCCAGTCGTTATAATGAGTCATGCCGAAGAAACAAGCGAAGAAGGCGCGAAAGTCCCCCGCGTCGAAGAAGCTATCAAAGCAAGTCTCGAAAGGCGATCTCCGCGACTTCTGCCGCACACTCGCCGGCACCACGGAGGACATCAAATGGGGCAATGATCTCGTCTTCTCCGTCGGCGGCAAGATGTATGCAGCCTTCGATGTCGAGAACCCGCACGAGCTCGGCTTCAAGTGCGATGATGAAGACTTCGACGCTCTGACGGCAAAGCCCGGCATCATCCCCGCGCCGTACGTCGCGAAGTACGGCTGGGTGAAAGTGCAAACCAAGAGCGCACTCCCCATCGCGCGAGCAAAATCATTCATCCGAAAATCGCACGCGCTCGTCGCCGCCAGTCTTCCGAAGAAAACGCAGGCAAAGCTCGGTCTCGATTGATCTGCTCGATCGCCGCGCTTGGTTAGACTCGGCAGATGGTTCTCGACGCCGCGACAAAGACGTTTCTCGAATGCTTCGAAAAACTGCCGAAGATGCAGGATCTCACCATCGCCGAGTCGCGCGCGGGAATGGTCTTCGGCCAATCCACCGGCCCGCGGCTGCCAGTTCTCATCGAAGACCGCATCATCCCGCATCTCGGCAAACCCGGCGCGGAAATCTTCATCCGCATCATCCGTCCGCCGAATGCAAATGGCATTCTCCCCGGGCTCCTCTATTTCCACGGAGGCGGTTGGATCCTGGGTGATCGCAACACCCACGACCGCCTTATCCGCGAGATCGCAGTCGCGGGCAATGTCGCCCTGGTCTTCGTCGAGTACACCCGCTCGCCCGAAGTGCGCTTCCCGTACGCACTTGAAGAGGGCTATGCCGCACTGCAGTGGGTCGAACAACACGCGAAATCGCTCAACATTGATGCGGACAGACTCGCGATCGCCGGCGACAGCGCCGGCGCGAATCTCGCCGCAGTCATCGCCCAGATGGCCAAACAGCGCCGCGGCCCGAAACTCGATCTCCAAATCCTCTTCTGCCCCAATACCGACGCATCCTTCGATACGCCGTCACACCGCGAATTCGTGAATGGTCCGTTCCTTACGCGCACAGATATGCAGTGGTTTCTCGAGCACTATCTTGGAGGCGTCACCAACCCGCTCGATCCGATGGTTTCGCCTCTTCGCACACCACCCGATCAATTGCGAGGTCTTCCCTCCGCACTCTTCATCACCGCCGAATACGACCCTCTACGCGACGAAGGCGAGCACTACGCGCAACAGCTTGCCGATGCCGGCGTTTGCGTCATTGCCGTCCGGGTGCCCCGCACGATCCATTCATTCATGTATGTGAATGCCCTAGCTGAAACAAGCGCCACAACAGAATGCGTAACGCAAGCAACAAACGCCTTACGCCAATTAGCGGAGCGTTAACTCGCGCTTCGCGAGCTTACACCTCCACCACCATCGCCACTGAATTTCCGCCGCCCAGACAAAGCGCCGCCACCCCGCGCTTCCCGCCTGTGCGGATCAACTGGTGAATCAGCGTCGTCAGCACGCGTGCTCCGCTCCCGCCGATCGGATGCCCGAGCGCGATTCCGCCTCCCGCGATATTCAGCTTGCTTTCGGGAATCTCGTGCCCCGCATCCTTTAAGCCCTTCAAGTTGCACAGCACCTGCGCGGCGAAGGCTTCATTGATTTCGAACAGATCGATGTCCTTCGCCGAAAGCTTCGCCTTCGCCAGCACGCCCTTGATGCCTTCGATCGGTGCCGCGAAGATGTCCTTGGGCGCCACGCCGCTGGTGTGATACGCGATGATCTTCGCGATCGGCTTCACACCGAGCTGCTCGGCTTTCGCGAGTGATGAGACGATCAGGGCCGCGGCACCATCTGAAATCTGGCTCGCGTTCGCGGCCGTCACCGTGCCGTCTTTTTCGAACACGGCTCGCAACTTGGCAATCCCGTCAATCGTCGTATCGGCGCGAATACCCTCGTCCGCGCTCACGCCGGGCGACTTCTTATCCAGGCACTGTTCACCAGTGAGTGCGACGATTTCGTTCTTGAAGTAACCGTTCTTCGTCGCCTCTGCGGCACGCTGGTGGCTCTGCACCGAGAATCGATCCTGCTCGGCGCGGCTGATCTCGAACTTCTTTGCGATATGGTCGGCGCTATTGCCCATCGCGCAGGCCTCGAATGCGCAGCGCAGGCCGTCGTAGGCCATGTGGTCTTCCATGGTCGCCGGGCCGTACTTCACACCCTCGCGCACGCGAGCAAAGTGCGGGGCGGCCGTCATGTTCTCGAAGCCGCCGGCGCCGACGAGCTGGTTGTCGCCTGCCTTGATCGACTGGGCCGCGAGCATCACTGCCTGCAGGCCGCTGCCGCAGACTTTGTTGATGGTCTGAGCGTTCATCGTGTCGGGCAGGCCCGCCTTGAGTGCCGCCTGGCGCGCCGGATTCTGACCGAGTCCAGCCTGGAGCACACAACCCATAATCACTTCATCGATCGCACCAGCCGAACCGGGCACTGCATCCATTGCCGCCTTCAACGCGTACGAGCCCAGCACCGGTGACGGCACCTTCGACAGCCCGCCGAAGAACTTTCCAATCGGCGTGCGTTTGGCGGCGAGGATCACCGGAATAGTGCTGGCGGTCGACATAGAAAAAACTCCTTGGTTCTTGGATGAATTCAGGGAGGGAAGGATACGCGGAAGCCGCCCTAGAAGTGGCACGGTGCGTACGGACTATTCGGTTGTCAAAGAAGAGATCGCGAAGCGGTGGCGGCGCGATCAATCGTGCTCGGGAGGGGAGTGGTGCGCGTTGGGTGCGACTTGGTGACTGGTTTTTTCGTTGGCTTTTCCGGCGGCCATTTCGAGGGCTTTTTCGTGGACAGAGTTCGATGCGGGCGATTCGGTGATGGGGTTTTTGGCGTTGGGCTTTTCCGCGCGCGGCTTTTTCGTTGTGCGCTGGCCGAGCTTGGCAATGCGCAGGAGCAGGTTGCCGGCGTGGAGGGCGGTTTTGTCGAAGCGGCGGTTGTTGTGGGTGTCGCCGGCAAGGCTCTGCGGATTGTGGCGGCGATCGATCTGATGGAGGGCGAGGATGCGCCCGGCGGATCGGGCGGCGGCGGGCAGGAACGATTTCGCCACGAAGACGGCTCGGGTGGTGGCGGCTGATGCGACGGCTTCCAGACGCGCGGCGACATCGGGACGCTGCATCCAGACTGAGAGCGATTCGAGCGAAATCTCGAAGTCGTTTGCCACTTCGATGAGCGAAGCGTGCGGATCGGCGAGTGCGCCGATGAGGTCCTCTTCCTGGAGAGGGTCGATTTGCTCTTTGAACGCGGGGACTTCGGGAACCTCGAAATCCTCCGGGATCTCTCCTGGCGGGAGATCATCCGCGATGTCGGGGGCCTTGAAGCCGTCGATCGGGCGGATGTAGCGTTTGATGTCGGGGAGGGTGTAGCCGGTTTGGGTGGGAATCATGGTACGGGTAGTGTACCAAACGTTTACCGTACCATGCAAGAGGGATTTGGACGATTTTGGGGATTTTTGTAAGGGCTTGCGGGGGGCAGGGGATGGGGGAGCGCAAAGCTCAAAGCTCAAAGCTCAAAGCTCAAAGCTCAAAGCTCAAAGCTCAAAGCTCAAAGGGCAAAGGGCGACATTCGGAGTTCGGAGTGCGGAGCGGGAGGCGGCGGGGCTCGGAATCGGGATGGGGAGCGAGGCACCTTTTGGTGCAGCGGGCGATTCTCCCCGTCGCTTCGCTCGGGCTCGTACGGCAAGGTCTCGGTCGCTTGAGAGTCCGCATCGAGACGATCCGACTATGCGGACGGCGCGCTAGATCCCGATCGCCCTGCCGGTCTGCGTGTAGCTCTCCGGCCGCCGATCGCGGTAGAACTGCCACACGTTGCGCACTTCCTGGATCATGTCCAGATCGAGATCGGCAACGACGACTTCATCCTTATCGCGGCTCGCCTGCTTGATGATCTGCCCGCGCGGATTGCAGAAATAGCTCTGCCCGTAGAACTCTCCGATGTTCCACGGCGCTTCGGTACCCACGCGATTGATCGCGCCGACGTAATACTGATTCGCAACCGCGTGCGCCGGCTGCTCGATCTTCCACAGGTACTCACTCAAACCCGCGACTGTCGCGCTCGGGTTGAACACGATCTCCGCGCCGTTCAATCCAAGCTCGCGCGCCCCTTCCGGGAAATGCCGGTCGTAGCAGATGTAGACGCCGATCTTTCCGAAGCGCGTCTGGAAAACCGGATAGCCAAGGTTTCCCGGCTTGAAGTAGAACTTCTCCCAGAAGCCCGGATGGCAATGCGGGATGTGGTGCTTGCGATACTTGCCGAGATATTGGCCGGTCTCGTCGATCACTGCCGCGGTGTTGTAGTAGACGCCGGTCATATCGAGTTCGTAGATCGGCACCACCATGACCATCTGGTGCTTCTTTGCAAGGTCCTGCATCAGCTTGATCGTCGGTCCGTCCGGAATCGGCTCCGCCGTGTCGTACCACTTCACCTGCTGCTCGGCGCAGAAATACGGACCGTAGAAAATCTCCTGAAGACAGCAGACCTTCGCGCCATCCTCCGCTGCCTTCTTGATCAAGCCAACATGTTTCTCGATCATCGCCGCCTTGATCTTTTTCAAGTCCGTCGTATCGGCAAGCGGGTTCGAGCACTGGATCAACGCGGCACGAGTAATACGGGGCATGCGAAGTTTCCGTGGATGGGTTTCAGTTTCCTGGGTCGGCGAGTCTATCAGAAATGGCTTCAATTGTGAAGCACATACCGGCCACGGCCCGACGTCTTTGTCTCGCCCCGGTCGGCGCTGCGCCCGCATTTTTCCGAGAATTCTGTACTCTGCCACCATGGCTCGAAACCAGTTCAGCTCCGCAGCCCAAAGCCAGATCAACGCTGCCCTCGACATGCTCCGCGAGTGCATTCTCAAGTGTCCGAGCAAGCACTGGGAGACTCCCGTCGGAACCTGGCCCTTCTGGATGGTCGCGTACCACACGCTCTGCTTCACCGACTTTTATCTCGCGCCGAAGAAATCAGCTTGGAAACCGGACAAAGGAACAAGGCTCGCGCCCGGCCTTCATCCCAAGGGCCTCCAAGAGCTCTGGGCCGAACGTCCAAGCCGTAAGTTCGAGCGCGATGAGCTCGTCCGTTACGTCGATGTCGTGAAGCAGAAAGCGGTCGCAGCGCTCGCCGCGGAAACCGCGAAATCGCTCAAGGGCTCCTCCGGCTTCCACTGGATTACCGGTCCGCGCACCGACACCTATTTCTACAACCTCCGCCACCTCGCACACCACACCGGTCAACTGACCTGCTTCCTCTGGCGCATCGGCGTCAAGACCCGTTGGGTGAGAGAAGGCTGACTTATCCCCGAAAACGGGCCCGAAGTTTCTTCTTGAAATTCTCCTCCCGCTGGTAAACTGCCTTCGCAGGCTGCGTGCCCTGCCCTAGGGAGAAACGGTGATGGCAATCTTGAATTCGTTGCGGCAGGTCCCTGCTCTCGCGGCAGCACTCGCAGCCGTCGCAGCCCACGGCGCACTCACCAATACCGCCCGCGTGATCATCAGCCCCGATTACAGCGGCGGCGGCGGCCCGGTTGACATCATCCATCAGAATCCGGGCGTCGTCGACGCGACCGGTGCGTCCACCGGCGGCTTCAATTCCTCCGGTAACGCAACGTCGCACGTCGAGTACGGCTACATCAGCCTCCGTGCACATGCCGTCGTCTCTCTTAACGCGGGCGCGATCGGCACCTTTCAAGATTCTCTTACATTCCATGCGCCCGGAGTCACTCCCGGCACGATCGGCACGGTCACGTATAGCTTCCGCGTCGACGGTTCGATGAGCGCTCCGCAAGGCTCTTCCGGATCAACCTGGTCGGCGGCGGTCGACTTAGGCGGAGGTGCGACCGACCTGAGCAAGACCGGCCACATTTACAGCCCCGAAATCTCGCCTCTCGGATACCAGGGCGACCCGTACGGCACCTACTTCGCAACCACCACTTTTCAATTCGGCTTTGCGGCCACGCTTTATGTCAACCTCCAGGTCACCGCGGACGCGGCCAACACCCAAAGCGCGAGCGGCCTCGCTGATATCCCGTACGCACACCTCTACTGGAACGGCATCACAAGCGTCAAAATCAACGGCGTCCCCGTCAACGGCGTCACAGTCACTTCAAGCTCCGGCACAAGCTGGGGCTTTCCGATTGCGCCATGCCCCGGCGACCTCAACGGCGATGATCAGGTCGACGATTCCGATTTCGTCGTCTTCGTGGTCGCATACAACATCCTCGACTGTGCCGATCCATCCATGCCCGCGGGTTGCCCGGCAGACCTGAATAGTGACGGCTTCGTCGATGACTCCGACTTCGTGATGTTCGTCAGCGCCTACGACGCCCTCGTCTGCCCCTGATTCTTATCGAGCAATCGATTCCAATTCGGCATCGGATAAACGCGCGCTCATGCTCGCGCTGGCTGCCATTTCACGCAAAGCGTTCATGGTACAGCATGCAGATTCGTTCGCTCCTCATCCGGTGCTTCGAGGTGCTCTTGTTCATCGCTTGCGTCGGCTGCGCATCCACAAGCAATTCGGAACCCCGCATGCGGCTCGGCTCCATCCCCTTTCCGGGCGTCTTCACGCTCTACACCACGGCCGACCCGCAAAACCTCGGCCAGCATCGTTACGAAGCCTGGTGGGACAAGCTCGGCGGCCCCTCCGAAACAAGCCGCGGCATCCTCTACACCTGCCACGCCGGCTTCCTCGATCTATCGCATATACGCGATTCCCTCGACTGGGCCAAGTACATCCACGATCGCGCGCTCGAATCATTCGCGAAGCTTGGCAACAGTCCGACGTCTTCCGCATCATTCCAGTTCACCAGCAGCGACGCCGGATATGAAGTCGAACTCCGTGAGCCAGACTGGTGGCGCACCATCGATTCGGCGGAACGTGAACAGATCACGCGCGAAGCCGCGATCCGCATCGGCCAGCGCGTCAGCGTCGTCGTCGCGACGTGGCACGAAATCGGAACCTGGTACGGACAGGAAACCATCCCCGGCATCTCCGAAAAGAACTCTGCGTTTACATGGGACGATGGCACCTCCCATGTCATCGCCTCGATCATCGCCGGCCGCGCCCTGCGCGCTTCGGAACCTTGGGACCTCGCCGTCACCCGCGAACTCAATTCCGAACTTGCCGAACTCGGCGCGGTGGATTCCGCATGCGAATCGCGCGCAATCGAACTCGTCAAAGACCGCTGGTGGAAAGACGGCCTCGCTGTCCGTCGTGACCTTGATACCGGCCTCGGCGCGCCGACCAAGCGGCCGTGGCTCGTCGATGGACTCGCTTGCTGCGAGGGCACCCCTGCCGTCCTTCGCGTCGCCGATCTGAATGCTGTCGCTGGCCGCGATCTTTCCGGCTTGATCCAGATCAAGATCACGCCCAGCAGATCGATCGCGCGCAAGGCGCTTGGCTGCGAACGCGATTGCCCGCCCTGCGTTCGAGGAGAAGCTCAGGTTCTTGCCGCGATTGAACGCATCCGAGAAGAAATGCGAGGCAAATTCGGGCCCGACGCAGACGTCCCGTAAGCGGTTCTGCGCCATTCACGGAAACACCGCGGCGTTCGACGGCGGACCTCCGTGCCGCGGCGGGCCCTGCAAGCAAGCAACCTGCAACCTTTTTGATCCACACCCGTGTGCGTGCGCGCGTTGAAAACAAGGTTTTCCATGAAGGATTTCTCATGGAACGCCGTCGCCATTTCCCGTTTGTTCGCTGTTTGCACCACATCGGTGCCGCCATGAAAAGCGCTCCGTCGCACACATTTCTTCGAACTATCTGTTATCCTTCCAGCAGGGGGATCGCCATGCGGAAGGTCGCGATCATATTGGATGTGGTGTTGCTGATCGTCGTGTTCGCCGGTCTTGCGATTGCCCAGCGCAACGGTCAGACACTCACCTACCAGGACTTTCTTCTGCCCTTCTTCGGCATCGTGCTGCTGCTTAGCCTGGTGGATACTTCGCAATTGAAGACCGTCACCAAATAGCAAACGTTTCATTCACGAGCCACTCGATCGGCGTGCCGCTCGATGATCGCGCGTCACGCCCCGAAACCGGAGTGTCTCCAACGATGACCAAACTTCGAATCGGCATCGTCGGAACCGGCATGATTGCGAACGCGATCGCCGATGCCATCACTTGCTCCGACAACGCCGAGCTCGTCGCGGTCTCGAGCCGCAATATTGAAAGTGCCCGCGCCTTCGCTTCGAAGCACCAGAACATCGCGCCCGTTCACGGCTTCGACAATCTTCTCGCCCGAACCGATGTCGACGCGCTCTACGTCGCCACGCCGACTTTCGTTAAAGAAGAGATCGCCCTACGCGCCATCGCCGCCGGCAAGCACGTTCTTGTCGAGAAGCCATTCACCAGTCACGAATCCGTCGCTCGCATGACTTCGGCCGCTGCCGGCCGCGGCATCGTCTTCATGGACGCTACGCATTTCGTGCACCACCCCCGCACCGTCGCGATCCAGTCCGCCATCCCCAAACACATAGGTTCTCCCCGCTCGCTTCACACCACCTTCTATTTCCCCTTCGCAACCCGCGCCAACATCCGCTTTGATCGCAAACAGGAACCAATGGGCATGCTCGGTGATCTCGGCTGGTATTCGGCTCGCGCGATGGTCGAATACCTGCGCCCCCAGGGCAAGATCGCGAAGGCAATGACATCGACAGAGATCGACGAGCCCACCGGCGCCGTCATCCGCGCCTGCGGGATGCTCGCCTTCGAAACCGGCGAAGTCTCAACATTCGATGTCGGTGTCACCGCCGACACGCTCCTCATGGATCTTCAGCTTCTGGGCACCGCCGGCGTGATCCAACTCGACGACTTCGTGCTCGACTGGACCAACAGCTGGTCCTTCCGGCATCCCGAGATCAAGACTGGTTTCACTCACCGCACCGCCATGGCCACCCGAAACGGCACAACATTCTTCGAAACGCCCGCGACGAAGCGCCAGGAAATCCAGATGATCGATTCCTTCGCGCAGATCATCGCATCAAGCAACAAGCACGCCGCCGCGGCACACGCAAGCGCCTCCCTCAAGACCCAGAAATACCTCGACGCGATGTGGTCGGGCGCCCGCTCGCAGTAATGCCATTGAATTCACTTTCGCTCACGCCCCTCGAAGCCCCGCCTCGTATCGATCAAGCGCCGCCGCGTAGTCGTGCTCCGATCGCAATCCAATGTGCAGGTCGGGACGAATTACGAGCAGCGTCGTATTCCGCACACCCAGTCGCTCCGCCGCTCCGGGCGTGATCCGCGGAATTTTTCCGCCAGGATCTGCGTGCGTCATCACCAGAATCGTGTCATCGATGAACGGAGATGTGCGGGCCGCGAGTTTCTGATGCAGGTCCTTCAGGGACTCCACGCTCGAATCCGGCCCCCCGATCAAAATCGCCGTGTGCCCCGCCCGATGCGCGAGCTCGTGCAGCCATCGCACCGGCAACTTCGAAACCGCGATCGAATCGACAATCCGACCACCCGGTCCCGCAGTCTGGGCTTCATCCCCCATCACGATCGGCGATCGGCCGTAATCAATATCCAGCTCCGCCTCTGCCACCGCTTCGTGATGCCGCGACGAGTCGGTTCCAAACGCCGCCGCGATGGCCTTGTTCCGCTCGCGCCGTGCCTCCGGAGCCTTGAGCAGCAGCGCATTCTCGAAATCCTCGCCTTCCTTCATCACAAGCTGCGCCACCGGCCGTCGCTCCGCTTCATACGTGTCGAGAAGCGCGGCATCCGCGAGCCCCTTGCACACCAGCGCAAGCTTCCAACCAAGATTGAATGCATCACCCAGCCCCGTGTTCATTCCGTGCCCCTGCGCCGGTGAACACACATGGGCCGCATCGCCTGCCAGCAATATCCGGCCGCACCGGTAACTCGTTGCGATCTTCGTGTGGCAGTGAAACCGCATCGGATTCGCGACATCATCAAACTCAATACCGGGCACATAACGGCCCACCGTCCCCTTCGCATCTTCCACCAGACCCGAATCCGCCGACTTCGGATGCAGATACACCCTCCATCGCTGCTTCGGCAACGCGGTCATCAGCACCGTCACCTCGTCGAGATATCCAAAATTCCCCTCGTACGAATCCGGCCAGTCGCGCAAAGTCGCGTCGAACACCGCCCACGGTTTCGCGATGTCGCTCCCCGTCATCTTGATGCCGCACTTGGCGCGAGTGACACTGTGCAGCCCGTCGCACCCCACCACCCATTTCGCACTGATGTGTTCCTTCACCCCGTCGCGCTCCATCGTCGCAACCATGAACTCGCCGCGATCTTCAACATCAACAAGCTTCGTCGAACGAACAACCTTTCCGCCCACCCGTTCAAAAAGCTTCGTCAGCTCCCTCTCCGTCACCTCTTCCGAGATGCCGACGTTGTACGGATACCGGCTGCCGCAGAGCGAAAGGTCAATCGTCGCGATCAGCTCTCCGTCCGAATGAATTTTCGCGATCCGCTGCTTGGCCCCCTCGGCAATGAACGGCTCGACAATCCCTAGTGAATCAAAGAATTCGAGCGACCGCGGATGCACCACTGTTGCTCGATCCCATGGCAGCGGCCCCGGGTTCGCATCGATCAAGCGGCATGTCACGTCGCGCCGTCGCAACTCTGCTGCCAGCAAGAGCCCGGTCGGTCCTCCGCCAACGACAAGCACATCAATGAGTTCAGAAGCATCGAAGTTCGCTCGAGATTGAGTGTGACTTGCCATGTTTTTCGTGCGAGTGCTTTGACGGAAGAAAGCCGGATTGAAAGTGATGAGTCCGCCGAGTGTACCTCCAACCGTTGACAGACCAACCCAAATTGGTGGGGAGCGACCAGTTCAGGGTACTCGCCAAGCAGTGGGCGCAAATACATTTGGCGCAATCGACTCGTCGAACGTAGAAATCAGCGACAAATCTCGTAAGCTCGACAAGCGATACTCCATGTGCGCCAGGATAAGTGCCCAATGAAAACGTACGCGCCTGCTTTCCTCTCTGCCGCCTCGTGTCTCGTTCTTCTCTGTCATTCGACGCTCGGCGTCGGCACCGCTGAAGTGCAGGTCAGCACCCATACAAGCATTTCCGATGCGGCCCTCGTTCCGATTTCGCACGATATTTCCTTCCATGATTCCCATGCCGGCTTTCCCGCTGTACTCAACCCCATCACGTTCGCGACGAGCGATGTCTACAGCGGCGGAACCGCATCCGCCGCGGCATCCGGTCAAGCCGGGCTGCTGCGATTGAAGTGTTCCGCCGGTTACAACTATGTGATCCGAACCGCAACAGCAGGCGGAGCCGCCTCGGGCGGCGGCGAGATCGATGTCGACGACTTCGTAACCGTCGGCTCCCCCAACCTTGCAAACGGAACGGTCGTCGTGATCCATTTCGGCATGCTGCTCTCGGGAACAACATCCACTCCCTGGTCGGCTCAATTGCGTCCCGGCATTGCCGACTACATGTTCGCGAACATGCGGGCGCAGGGCTCGATCGGTGATAAAATTCTGAACATCACTTTTCCGCAAAGCGAATTACACGATCTCAACTCGACCATCGTCGCGAAAGTTGGCGAGACCTTCAGCTTCCGATACTCCATGTCGACGGCCTGTTCGCTCGCGTCCGACATCGCCGACATCCGATTCCTTTCCTGTGATTTTTACGGCTACGGCAAGCCGTTCGTTTCTGCCCAGAACCCCAACGTCACGCTCGTTTCCGCCAGCGGCTTTGACTACACACAAGTCGTACAACCTTGCCGATCCGATCTGAACAACGACGGCCAAGTCGACGATTCCGATTTCGTGCTCTTTGTCGCAGCGTACAACACGCTTGACTGCGCAGATCCATCGATGGCCGTCGGCTGCCCAGCGGATATCAACGGCGACGGCTTCGTCGATGACGCTGACTTTGTGCTCTTCGTGAGTGCGTACGACGCATTACTCTGCTCCTGATCGAATCGGCGATGTCGACAAGACGCTACAGGGGCCCAATGGCTCACAATTCAGGCACTTCGCTCGGGTTACCTGAAGTACACCCCCGGGGGTCTCGAGCTTAGTACTATTTCCGCTCGATTGCTCACTCGCCCAATTGTGGCAGCAGCACCGCAGTCATTCGTACATCGCGCAACCAGGAGACGCCCATGTCCCATCTCATTCGCTTCTGCGCCAACCTCACTCGTTCGACATTCGCGGTGCTTCCGCTGATCGGCTGTTTTTCCGGAACGCCCTCGTTCGTTTTCGCTGCGCAACCAGTAACTGCGCAATCCGCGCAGATGTTTAAAGACCTCGGCTCGTACTCGCGCACTGTTTCGACAAAGAACCCAGAAGCCCAACGCTACTTCGACCAGGCTTTCACCTGGATGTTCTCATTCAATCACGACGAAGCCATCCGCTCGTTCCAGCACGCCGCCGAGCTCGATCCAAATCTCGCCATCGCTTACTGGGGCATCGCTTTCTGCAACGGCCCGCACATCAACAACCCCGTCATGGACGAGCCCCGCGCGATCGCCGCCTGGGATGCACTCAAAAAAGCACAAGCCGCATCATCGAACGCCAGCCCCGCAGAACAAGCCCTCATCACCGCACTCGCCGCGCGCTACTCCGATCCATCCCGTCCCCCCATCGCATTCACCTTTGAAGAACGCGCCACCTTCGACAAGGCCTACGCCGACGCCATGGCCACCGCTTACGCGCAGTTCCCAAACGATACCGATATCGCCGCGCTCTACGCCGAATCTCTTATGGATTGCCGCCCTTGGGATCTCTGGGATCCCGCAACCCAACAGCCGCGCCCCGAAACTCCGAAAGCTCTCGCCGCACTCGAGCACGCCCTTCAACTCAATCCAAATCACCCCGGCGCCAACCACTACTACATCCACGCCGTCGAAGCTTCAACGCATCCCGACAAAGCGGTCGCCGCCGCGAATCGCCTGCGCACACTTATCCCTGCTTCCGGCCACATGATCCACATGCCCGCGCACATCGATGTCCGCGTCGGCAACTGGGCCCAGGCCGCGGAACAAAACCGCCAATCAATCAAGGCCGATACCGCCTACCGGGAGCTCTCTCCCACCCAAGGCATCTACCGCATCTACATGGCCCACAACGACCACTTCCTCTCGTGGTCCTGCATGATGCTCGGTCGCAAAGAGGAATCCCTCGCCGCGGCACGCCACATGATTTCCAACATTCCCGAGGGCTTCGCCAAGGACGCCGCTCCGTTCGTCGATCCCATGATGCTCGTTGAAATGGAAGCGCTCATGCGCTTCGGCCTCTGGGACGACATTCTCAAAGTCCCCGAGCCGCCTGAATATCACCCGATCTCCCGCGCCTACCGCCACTTTGCCCGCGCCTCCGCATTTGCCGCACAGAACAAAGTCGCCGACGCCGAGCGCGAGCAAGCCCTCTTCAAATCCGCGACCGCCGCCATTCCGGAAAAGGCGATGATGGTGCAGAACCCGGCGCACACCGTGCTGAATCTCGCCGCCCACACCCTCGCCGGCGAGATCGAATTCCGCAAGGGCAATGTCGACGCCGCCGTCTCCGAACTCACCAAAGCCGTCGCAATCGAAGATTCGCTCCGCTACATGGAGCCGCCCGATTGGTTCCAGCCCACCCGCCACTCGCTCGGCGCCGTGCTGCTCGCTTCAGATCGCAAGGCCGAAGCCGAAAAGGTTTACCGTGCCGACCTCGCTCGCTTACCAGAAAACGGCTGGTCGCTCTTCGGGCTGTGGCAGTGTCTCGACGAATCGACGCCCGAAGCAAAGGCCGTGAAGGCTCGCTTTGACAAAGCATGGTCAGGGTCCGACACGACAATCGAAGCAACGTGCTTGTGCGTGAAAGCCGCTTCGAAATAAACGAGATCGAACCCGTTCCTGTCTTCCCGACCTTGCGAGCAGACAATGAGGGGTCAGAAATTATTTCTGCAATTTCGCAGGAAATCCGCGCACATTCTCCATCCCCTATCGGCTGCCTTGTTGTGGAAATCGGCCGCGTTTCGTACGCGTCGATCCCGGAGTGACTTGCCGAATTCAAACGGCGGGAGAATTCAAATGCCGGACAATCAACAAATGGTGGCGAATCTATTCAATGAAATGGAAGACCAGATCTTCCTCGGCGACCGATTGGCAAAGGGTGAATTTGCAACCCTCCAACGCCCCGGCCAATTCGTGAGCACCAAGCTGTCCGAAAAGGCCGGCTCCGCAGACATGTATACGCAATTCGAGCTCGTTGACTCGCTCCTCGACTCGTCCTTCATCAAGACCGAACTCGCGGGATCGCTCTCTCACAAATACAAGGAGATCCTGGAATTCGCCGCACTTCCAAAGAAGAGCGCAACGTCGGCGGAAGAGCAGGAAATCGCCGACATTCGGGATTGGGTGGAAAAGCATTCGCAGGCATACGACCAGTATTCCGAGCGGTTTGATCTCGCCGACAAGGCTTGGCTCCAGGAAGCGAACAAGCCCGAGGCCGATCCCGCGACCTTGAACAGCCTGAAACGCAAACGCGACAAGGCCTCGTCCGACTGGGTCGTTTTCGGATTCAAGAAAGATTACGAAAACCGAAAAGCGACGCTCTCCTACATCCTGCAGGGCTATCCGCAGAGTTTTTGGGCCGATATCCAGACAAAGTTCGGATCTCCCCAGGCCTCGCCAAAGGGTGACTACTACCCAACCTTCTTTTATCCGCCCGCTTCGACCTGGAGCGATCCGCTCACATCGTGGTCAACATTCTCACGCACCATCGACGACAGCAAGTCGCACGCCGTCTCCCGTTCGACTTCCTGGTCGGCAGGAGGAGGGTTCGGCTTCGGTCTTTGGAGCTTCGGAGCCAGTGCATCTCGATCGACCCAATACAACCATACCGACAGCGATGCGTCGCACGTTGATCTCAGCTTCGATTTCCTTCGCGTTCGAATCCAGCGACCCTGGTTTTCGCCCGACGTGCTCGGCTATCGCTGGTGGACGTGGAAGAAATCGCACGGTCCGGCGGTCTTTTCGGATGGTGGCGATGTCGCGGCCAACCCGCCCATCCGCCCCCTGGGCCAGATGCCCGTCGTGCCGACACACTTCATTCTCGTTCGGAACGTTCGAATCAGCGCGAACTTCACGCACAATGATCAGACCTTCGTCGCGAGCCAGTTCTCAAGCGGCGCATCGTTCGGCTGGGGGCCGTTCAGTGTCTCGGGTTCCTATTCCGAATCCAACAGCGACCAGCAGGTAAACGCACACTTCGACGGCGCCACCTTTACGATCGCGCAGCCCCAGATCATCGCCTACACAGGCTTCCTTGTGCCGCATTGCCCGAATCCGATCCCACAACTGCCCTGGGGAGAGGACGCTTATGTCCCCGAAACCCCGCATTCGCTCAATTCGCCGCAGCTCGATCGAGCCCGCCTGGGCGATCTCGCGGCACTCCGCGCCGAGCGTCAAAAAATGCAGCTCGTACAGCGGGTCGCCGCGGAGCGGGCTCTCGAAGATGCCGCGAACAGCAAGCGCGTACGAGAGTTCTTTTCTGAAGCGCTCGCGATGGGCATGAAAAGCCGCCGGATGACGCCGGCATGAACAATCGCATACCCCATGGAATGTTGGCAGTGTCGGTGCTCGGCCTGGCCTCGTGCAGCACACGTTACGGCAACCTGTACTGCACGAGCAATCCCGGAAACGCACACATCACGCTCATCTCAACAGGCGAATATCTGGGAGAATCGCCGACCGACCACACCTTCGTCGCTCGAACCGGGTTGTTCGAACCTGATCCTGAACTTCTTCACGGTGTAGTGTTATTCGAGCTGCCCGGATATCGCCCCGAGGTCAAGTACGCGGACATAACGCAATGGGCGCGGACCTATCAGGATGCGAAGCTGGTCCCGGCGCGAGTCCACGCCAACCTTGCTCCGTGCGGCGAAGTAAACCCGCAATAGCCATGCAACCGAAAACCTCCCGCATCAACCAAGGCTGCGACGATCAATACGAACGACGGCATCGGGGGCAGAACTCGCCGATTGAATCCCGAGGCGTACACGACCCTCAACCCGTCGACTGCATCGCCGCCGCGATCCCATTGATACTCGCAAGAATTGCGCTTCGAAGTGCCGGCCGATCCGCATCCGCCGCCGCGTGAAACCGCGCCAGTAGTTCGATCTGAACCAGATTCAGGACGTCCGTCCAGGGATTGCGCGCCGCGATCGATGCCGCGATGACCGGAGAATGCTCAAGCATGGTCTTTCGCCCGGTCAGCGCAAGCACCATCTCGCGGCCCGAGTTGAACTCGACTTCGAGCGCCCGGTACATCGCGTCGCCATCAGTGCCGAGCGCCGCATATCGCTTCGCAATCAGCATGCGCGCTCGCGCCATCTCCTGCGCCGCATTATCCAGAACCGTTGACAAAAACTCGTTCTCGCCCAGCTTCTCACGAAGCATGCGAAACTCTTCCGGCGTGCACGATGCGAGCGCCGCCCCCAGCCCGAACCACCCCGGAGCCAGTGCACGCATCTGGATCCACGAAAACACCCACGGAATCGCCCGCAACTGATCGAACGTAAAGCCCGCTTCGCCCGCTCGCGAGACCGGCCGGCTCGCAATCGGCAGGCTCCCGATGTGCATCATCGGGCTCGCGCCAAGGAACCACGGCCAGAAGCGCGGATCACCGATGAATTCGCGGTAGCGCGACATGGAAGTCTTCGCAATTCTCGCGATGAGTTCTTGAAACCGCTTTTCGGATTCACTCGGTGCGCCGGACGCCACCCCCTGACCGTTCGGGATCGCCGCACGGATCGCCGCGTTCAGAATCTGCTCCAGATGCCGATGCGCTATCTCCGGCATCGCATATCGAAACGAAATCACTTCGCCCTGCTCAGTAAATCGCAGCCGGCCCGACCGTGCCCCGGCAGGCGCAGCGAGAATCGCCCGCCCGGCGCGCCCACCACCCCGACCAACCGTTCCGCCTCGCCCGTGGAAGAACTGAATATTCACGCCGACTTCGCGCGACGCCAGCGCAAGCCGCTCCTGCGCGTCGTGCAGCGCAACGTTGGCCATCAGAAAGCCGCCGTCTTTGTTCGAGTCGGAATAGCCGAGCATGATTTCCTGCGCGAGCGCGGGTGATTCACCAGTTGCCGCCGAATCAGCGCCGACTGCCCCCGCCGCCTCCTGCTTGGCCAGACGCTCAAGATGCTGGCGATACACCGGCTCGCCAAGGAGCGTCCGCAACAATTCCGGACCTCGTTCGAGATCTTCGATCGTCTCAAGCAGCGGCACAACGTGCAGCGTGCGCACCGGCCTTTCAGGCGGTGCATGCAAGAGTCCCCGCTCCTTCAACAGCAGCAGGACTTCGAGCACATCACTCACGCCGTGCGTCATGGAAATCACATACGACTTCACGCTCGATGGTTCGCTTGCGATCGATTCCCGCACGACATCAAGCGTCCGCAACACTTCCCGTGTCATCGGCGAGAGTTCCGTCTCCGCCGAGACGAGCGGCCGCCGGTTGCCAAGTTCCCGACGCAGGATTTCAAGCCGCGCCTGCTCATCGAGTGATCCGTACCGATCCGTCACCCCCGCGAGCGCCAGCAATTCTCCCACCGCCTTCTCGTGCACCGCGCTGTGCTGGCGGATATCAAGCGTGGCAAGGTGAAGCCCAAAGACTCGCGCCCGGACGATCGCATCATCAAGCGGCGCATACCGGGCGAGCCACCGGCTCTGCGTCGATTGCAGCGACCGCCGGAGTAATTCCAGATCGGCCGTGAGCAACCGCGACGTGTACGCCGGATCATTCCGCAACCTCGCTCTCATCTGCATCAGCCGCAGTCGCAGCGGTTCGGAACCGCGCTGAGCGACAACCGCCGTATCCGAGAGCCACTTGGCCCGGTCCCGCTCCACCGCTTCAAGCAATTCCGGAACAACGTTCGCACGCCGCGTTGACACACTCAAATCCTGCTCAAGCCCATCCAATTCGCGGTCCCAGAGTTCCAGTGCCGCCGAGCGCAACAGATCCAGCGTCGCCTTCGTTGTCACATGCGTGACTTCCGGGTTCCCGTCCCGATCGCCCCCGATCCACGAGCGATACGTCAGCAGGCACGGATTCAGCCGCAGGCGCTCACCCGACTCTCCGCGTTTCGCATCGTCTCCGTAGATCGCATCAACCGCCACCTCGACGTCGCGTGCCAACTGCGGCACCGTCTGCCAGATCGAATGCGACAAAAAGAACAACCCGTTGCGAGCCTCGTCGTCGACATTCAGCCGCCGGGCACGCACATCGTCGCTCATGAGCAGCAGCGAAACCGCCGCGCGAATCCGCTGCTCAAGAATCTCCTTGTCGCCCGGTGTCAGCCGCTCGCCCAAAAGCGCACGTGCCGCCCCGGCAATCTCAAGCTGCTTCGTAATAACCGTCCGCCGCCGCGCCTCAGTCGGATGCGCCGTCAGCGTCGGACCAACATCCACCGCACGAAGGCAGTCAGCAAATCCCCGCGCCGAAACACCCGCCGCCTTGGCAATCACGACCGCTTCGGCAATTGATTCCCGCCTTGGATTCTCCCACGTCGCCGCGAGCTCGCGATCGTGGTTGATCCGCGCAATGCTGAGCTGTTCCCCCATATTCATCAGGTGAAACCGCGCCGTGATCAGTTCGACCACGCGAAGCAGTTCCGACACCTCGATCGACTTCAGTTTCGCCGCCGCCGCATCATGCGACGCATGCCCGATTGTGTCGCCCGCCTCAATACAGCGCCCGAGCAGGTCGTGCACAAGCGCAATGGTCGACGCAGGAACCAGACCCGACGCAACTTCGTCGAGAACATTTTCGAGATAGGCGCTGGTGCGCTCGGTCATGCCGGAGAGTACGTTGTCGCAAGGGCATCTGACGAAGCCGAAAGCAGCAAATCAGGTTGCGTGGGTATTCGCCGCCCTTCAGCGCCGCCGACGCGCCGCCAGCATCCCGCCAATCCCGATCATCGTCGCCGATCCAGGACTCGGGACGACGTTGATTGCGTACGCCGAGGTCTTCGACTGCATCGAACCATTCGGGTCGATGTAAAACAGCTGTATGGCGGGTTGCAGACCAAGCGGACCGAGCGGGTTGAAGTTGTACAGCCCCAGCGGCATGCCGCCCGAATACCCGAGATTTCCCGCATTGATCTGGTGGTTGTAAATCGCACCGGTGTACGTGCCAATTCCGTTCCACGCAAGGAAGCCCGCGTCAAATGTCTGACCGGGGCCATTGAATCCCGCGACAAAGGCCGGTTTGAACGGCAACCAGACCGACGACTGGACGTTCGGATTCAGAAACGTCTCGCCGATGCCCATGCTCACCGTGCCGGTGATCAGAATCGTGCCCGCAAAGTTCGAAGTTGTATTCGTCACCGGAGTCAGCGTGAAGACAAACGCCTTCGCGGGTGTGGCGATTCCAGAGACAATCGCAACCAGCGCAGCAGACGTCCAGGATGCAGCGATACCTCGATTCAGCATGTTCGTTCTCCGGCAGGAAGGAAGTGCGACAGCATTCCTCCTTCCAGAGTTGCCCGATGAGGGGAAAACCTTGCAGCCAGAATCCTGCTTTGTGGCACCTCGGTCCGACCGCAACCTCATGGAGCAGCCCGGCGGGCCAATCTTGCCCACCACCGCGGGCGTCCGTTAAACTCGGCCGAGCGCGCTCCCATGATCGCTCCGCGCGTCTGCATGCCAGGAGGCCCAAATGCCCGCTCCCTCGCCCGCACCGCACGATCCCTCCCGCATTCTCCAGACCGCATTCGGGTTCTGGACTTCCAAAGTCCTCCTCACCGCCGTCGAGATGGGAGTTTTCTCCGCCCTGGGCGCCCGGCGCCTTTCCGGCGCCGAACTCGGTCGCGAGATCGGGCTGCATCCGCGCGCCATCAGCGATTTCTTCGATGGCCTCGTCGCCATGAATTTTCTCGGTCGCGAAGGCGACGGCCCCGATGCCCGCTATTTCAACACCCCCGAATCCGCCCACTTCCTCGATCGCAGCAGCCCACGCTACATCGGTGGCATCCTCGAGATGCTGAACACCAGGCTCTTCAAGTTCTGGCACGATCTCCCCGAGGCGCTGCGAACCGGCAAGCCCCAAAACGAAGTGAAGCACAGCCAGAAACCGATGTTTGAGGAGCTTTACAGCGATCTGCCCCGCCTCGAACAGTTCATGGGCGCAATGACCGGCATCTCGCGGCTTAATTTCGAAGCATTCGCTGAGAAGTTCAATTTCAGTCCTTACAAAACCATGTGCGACGTCGGCGGCGCCACCGGACTTCTCAGCATCGAAGTCGCAAAACGTCATCCGCACCTGCGCTGCACATCGTTCGATCTCCTCGCCGTCGAGCCCGTAGCGAAGAAAGCCATTGCCGCCGCAGGTCTTTCAGATCGCGTCAACACCGCCTCAGGCGACTTCTTCGCGGCAGCTCTCCCCAAAGCCGATCTCATCACGATGGGAATGATCCTGCACGACTGGAACCTCGAAAAGAAGATGCACCTGATCCGCGCCGCGTTCGACGCGCTCCCTCCGGGCGGCGCGTTTGTCGCAATTGAAGCGCTGATCGACGACGAGCGCCGCACAAACGTCCAAGGTCTGATGATGTCGCTGAACATGTTGATCGAGTTCGGCGATGCCTTCGACTACTCCGGCGCCGACTTCCGGAACTGGTGCTCACAGGTCGGCTTCAAACGCTTCGAAGTCATTCACCTCGCCGGACCGTCGAGCGCCGCCGTCGCTTACAAGTAGTTCCGGTTTGCCGCTCCGGCAAGACAACACAGGCTTCCGAGGTTACCGGAGGCCTGCGGCAAAGTAGCCGGTACTTGAATTCCTCGAAGGCGAAACTCTCGCGGCCCGACTCGTCAGCGGCGCAATCCCGATCTGGTTGTTTACTTCCTCGACGAAGTCCGCGCGAAGCTGGCAACCGCGAAGTAGCCCCGCTGCAGCGGGAAGTTCCCGGGCATTCGCAGTGCGGAAGTCAAATCCGGAATCACTCACGCGCCATTCGGGATCTCAGGTTCTACGAGATGAGCGAGTTGCTTCAGCGACTCCTGCCAGCCGAGGTAGCACATCTCCGGAGGAATCGCGGCAGGAATGTCCTCCTGCACGATTTCGAGCTCCGTGCCGCAGACGACCTTGCGAAGCGTCACCGTGATCTTCATCTCCCCCGGCAGATTCGGATCGTCGAACTTGTCGGTGTAGCGGATCCTCTCGTTCTGCGTGAGCTCGATATACGTGCCGCCGAAAGAATGGCTCGACCCGCTCGTGAAATTCGTGAACGACATGCGGTAGCCGCCACCGACTTTGACATTTGATTCATGGACCGTCGCGGTAAAGCCATACGGCGGCAGCCACTTGGCCTTGGCCGCCGGATCAAGAAACGCGCGATAGACGCGTTCGGCCGGCGCACGCAGGACGCGATGGAGGCGGACGGTGTTGCCTGAGGCGGCCGGGTGGGCGGGGTTGGCGGGGTTCGGCATGGCAGGTTCCTTTGTCATGGTCCGAGTCGAATTCGGCCAAGCACTTTCACTTCTTTGTGCAGGTAAAGAGGCGGTAACCGAGGTCGAGCTTATCGAGGGCGAGAATCGGGCGATTGCGTTGAGCCCAGCTTCCATTTGCGAGATCCTCGCGGAGCTTCGTCAAGCCGGCCTCGGCGTTTATCCGCGAAAAACTGGAGATCGCGCTCCGTCTGTCTGCTTCAAGATACAGCTCGGGCCTGCGCCAGTACGCGCAAAGCATGCCATCGGCGCAATCATGCGGGATGGCAAGCGGTGCAACCCGCACCGGACCGATCGTGCGTTCGAGCATTGTGGCAAGCACACCACTGGCGGGAAAGATCGTGCGGTCGTACGAAAGTATCTCGGGGAAATAGTCTTCGGTCAGCCAGAACGGCGCGGCATCGGGCACCCACGTCAGCAGAACAACTCGCCTGCGGGCAACCCGCGCCATCTCGCGAAAGCCCCGCTCAAGATCGGGCCAGTGATGCGCACTCAGGATCGTCATTGCCGCATCGACCGACGCGGTCTCGAGAGGCAGCGAGTCGGCGGAACCCTGCACGCACCGTGCCGCGTCCGGTGAACGCTGGCTGATCATCACTTCGGATGGTTCCACCGCGATCACGCTCCGATCTCGCGGCTCATACGAACCCGTGCCGGCGCCGACGTTTACGACGCTCGCGGCATCACCGAGCGCAGCCTCGATGGCGGTCGCGATGCGGGGGTCGGGTCGCCGGAAGCTGGAGTAGGTTTGTCCAATCGTGTTGTACAGAGCCATGAGGTTTTCCTCCGCGTTCGCAGTTGCTGAATTGGCTTAGTATCTCTGGCTGCGTCAGAAACTCAACCGAGGACTCCGTATGCCAAAGAAAATACTCTTCATCGTCTCGAACGCAAACGCCATCGGGCCGCGGAATCGAAGGACGGGCAATTTTCTCCCCGAGGTTGCGCATCCGTACGCGGAGTTTGAAAAGGCAAAGTACCAGCAGGACTTTGCGAGCCTCAGCGGCGACACGCCCTATCTCGACGCCCTCAACCTTGCCAACGACCCCGCGAATCTGGCATTCCTCGTAGGCCAAGGGTGGGCTTCGATGCAGAAAGCAAAGAAGCTTTCGGATGTCGATGTCGGCCAGTACGACGCCATCTTCATGCCCGGCGGCCTGGCACCGATGGTCGACATGCCCGAGCACTCCGGACTCAAGAAAGCCATCAAAGAAACCTGGGAGCGCGGCGCAGTGGTCGGAGCGGTCTGCCACGGTCCCGTCTCGCTCTTAAACGTCAAACTCAGCAATGGTTCGTATTTGCTCGCGGGAAAGAACGTCAGTTCGTTCACGAACGATGAAGAAGACAACTACGCCAAATCCGATGTGCCATTCATGCTGGAATCGGCGCTGACCAAGCAGGGCGCGATCTTCCACAAGACAGGTCCGTGGGCCGCGTTCAACATCGCCGATGGCAAACTCGTCACCGGACAGAACCCAGCTTCGGCGAAGGGAGTCGCGGAGAAGATGATCGCGATCCTGGGTGCAGGCTGAGCAATGCGGTGACCGACTATCTCTTTTCGATAGACTCAGCCATGTTCAGATGACGAAGGGAACACCGCATGGATCTCCCCAACTTGATCCCGTTCTGGCTTCCCATACTTCTTTCCGCTGTCGCAGTGTGGTTCATCTCCATGATCTTCGGCATGGCCCTGCCTCATCACAAGAAGGACTGGATCGCTCTCCCCGTCCCTCCCGGCGAGGACAGCTTCATGGACTACCTCCGCACCAGCGGCATCAAGCCCGGCAACTACCTCTTCCCAGATTTCCGCAGCAGCGAGCAACTGAAATCCGCGAAAGTGGAGAAAGCCCTGGCGGAAGGGCCGGTCGGCCATCTCAGTGTGTGGAAGACGCCCGTGACGATGGGCGACAAGATGATTGCAACGTTCATCATTTACCTCATCGTCAGCGCGCTGATCGCCTATCTCACCCGCGTCGCACTTCCGGGTGCGGCGCCCTTCGCAAAGGTCTTTCAGATCGCCGCGACCGCCGCAATTCTCGCGTACTCGTTCTCGTTCATTCCCAACGCGCTCTGGTTTGGTGCGTACAAGCGCACGATCGTCGCTTCCGTCTTCGACGGAATAATCTGCGGGCTGGCGACCGGCGCGATCTTCGCTTGGCGTTGGCCGCACATGTAATGCGGGACGAACCAGCTCTACGAACAGATCAATTCGTTGTACGCGACGATGAACAAGAGAAAGTCGGAATCATCGACGACATGATCGTTGTTGAAATCCGCGGCACAGTCAGCGGACATCGCAGGATCGGCGCAATCGAGAAGGTTGTAGTCGCGAACGAACTGCACAAAGTCGGAATCATCCACGAGACCGTCCCGGTTCAGGTCGCACGGGCAGTCCCTTCGAATCGTTGCGCTGAAGACCGAGTAGTCGCACTCCTCGTCGCCGTTGATCGGGTTGATCGACCACTCGATCAGGCTTCCGGGTGGGAAGTTGTAATCGAAGGAATAGGTCAAACCGGTTGTATTGCTGCCCGCGATCGACTGGCTCCAGACTTCAACCCCATTGACGAAAATGCGGCCAGTCACACCAATGCCGCAGGTCTCGACGACCTTGCGAAGTGTGCCGCTGACGGTCACCGGGCCTCCCTCGACAAAGGAAAAGCGCCGAACCGCCGCATGGACCGCCGGAATGCGGCCCGAGATGCCGCGGGTACCGCTTGGGTGCCCCCCGATGCTGCTCAGGAAAACCCAATAGCCGCCCGGAGCGTTCGCCGTTCTCGACCAGACGTTTGGAGCGAAGACATTAAAGAGCGGCATGTGCTGAAAGCCGCTGGGGTTCTGCGCGCCGTTGTAGTAGCCGTAATACCAGCCGTGCTGACCCTGGACGCCGGAGAAGTCGCCCTGCGAGTCGGCGACCTGGGCGTGGGCGGACGAGACTGCGCAGCACGAAGCTGCGACGAGCGCCGCGAAGCTCTTGAACGCGGAAATTCGGTTGCTGCACATACCCACCTCCAGAGCGATCGAAGGAAAGGCTACCCGAGAATCGGGGGAACTCCAAGGGTTTCTTGCGGGCTTTGTTTTCGTGGCACGGCCGTCCACATACCAACGCCCAGGTCGCTCGCTCACCGCTTCGGCTCATACCGCATCGCCACAGCACCCGAAGCGAATTCATGGCGGCCGATCAGCTTCAAGTCGACGTACTTTGACAGCCCCGCGAACAGCGTCGGGCCATGCCCGGCGATCCGCGGGTGCACGATGAACTCATACTCGTCGATCAATCCAAGTTCCGCCAGTGAGAACGGAAGAGTCACGCCCCCCGTGAACAGTCCCTTGCCCGGCTCCTGCTTCAGTTGCTGAACGGCCTTGGCGAGATCGCCGCGAAGGAGCTCGGCATTCCAATCGACATGGTTCAGTGTGCTCGAAACGACGTACTTCTTTGCTGCGTCGATCGTGCGGGCGAACGGTTGCATCCAATCGGGTCCGCTCCGCGCCACCGCTCCCGTCGGCAGCCGCCACGCAACTTCCATCATCTCATACGTCACGCGGCCGAAGAGAAGGGCATCGGCCTCGCAGATATTCTGCACCGCGTGATGGTGCAGGTCTGCGTCGGCAACTCCCGCGCGATGATCGCAGCAGCCGTCCAAAGTGACGTTGATGGAGTAGCGAAGGGGACGCATGGCGACAAAGTATCAGGACGGGCGAACGAATGTCGTTCCGCTTCTCGGAGGACCCGCGGCCCGCCTCGCCGCCTATGGGCAGATAAGGGCGTCGTAGGCGCTGGCGAACATGGCAAAGTCGGTGTCGTCCACAGTGGTGTCGTGATTCAGATCAGCAGGGCAACCTGCGGGCATCGACGGGTCGGAACAGGCAAAGGTGTCGTAGGAGCCCGCGAAGATCGCAAAGTCCACGTCGTCAACCTGATGATCGCCGTTGAAGTCGCCCGGGCAGGGCGGACGGTTCCCCACCTGGATGATCGCGGGAATTGGAGTCGCCGCCTGGAGTGCGACTCCAAACGCTAAATCCGCCGAGGTTGCAAAGCTCGCGCCGAACGCGCCGCCCGCGCCCTCATCCGCACTGGGATACGCGAACGAATTCGCCGTCATTGTGATGGTGCGGGAGGTTGCCCCGGCACCCGTATTCCCGACGCGGATCTGGCCGCTATAGAAGAGTGTCTCGAACTTCTGAGGGCGCGGGTTCAGCAACAGGTAGCCCGAGTCGGACGCGAATGAAAGAGCCGAATTGGGCGTGCCGAGTATGCGGTCGGAACCGGACTGAGCGTTCTCGAGCGCCTTGGCGTTTGCGGTGCCCACTTCTTTCTTGAAAATCAACAGACTGTCGCCCATCGTGGCGAGGCCGAAGTTCTGAATCTTCTGCGAGTTGCAGAGCCGAAGCGGTGCCCAAGCGGGCGCTGTTCCGTATTCGGTGCTCGAAACCATCATCCCGTCGTGGTAGACGCTGATGCGGAAATCAACGTTCTTGGGACCGGAGGTAACGTCGATGGATATCGACGACGTCCAGCCCGAGCCTCCATTCACTTCGTATTTCACGCCCCAGACGGCGAAAGAGTCAGCGCACAAGCAAACCGTAATTCCCGCGGCAAGTCCCCAGCTCTTCATGAACTAGCTCCCTCACGAACGTTTTCCGCGCGAAGCAATAGTACCCGACCGACTCGAAAAAGCGGCGCGCGGAAGCCAGCAATTCGCAACCGAACGTGGAAACGGCAAAAATGCCGGTTTGCAACTGAGAAGGGGCTCGCAGGTATTGATTCCCGATGTTCCATGTGCACTTGGCATGCACACAAGCCTCTGGTTTGCGCTCGCGATCTCGACGTTTTTCACCGTGAGCAGGATCAGCTCTCCGACAGAGGTCTTTTCTGTTCGCCTTTTGTGAAAAGAGAATTTGGCCGACGGATGGCCCGCTCATGCTCCTTTCATGTGATTCCCACAACGCCTCGCCGAGGACTCGCCATGCCCCACCCCCGCTCCGTCACGCCCCTTGACTGTCTTCTCGCGTTCGCCGTGTCTCTGATTCTTTGCCTCCCCGGTCTGGCGCAGCCTGCTCAGCCCAGCCCCTACACCGACTCAGCCCAGATTCCCGACACGCCGGCGTACACCCGCGCACGCGAGGTGATGGATCTGATCAACAAAGCCGACTCCGCGGCATACCTGCGATATATCCAGAAGTCATTTGCGCCACAGATCCGAGACGCCGTTCCGGTCGGGAACCATGCCGCAGCTTACAACGATGTCGTTGCCCGCTCGGGCAAACTCACGCCCCATGGCGCGCGCTCCTACACCCCCGCACTCCCCGACACGCGCGCGGCTCTCATCGTCCGCACCAGCATCTCCGAGCAGTGGCTCGGCATCGTCCTTGACGTCGAGAGCAAGCCGCCGCACAGAATTACCGATCTTCAATTCAACCGGGCCCGCCCTCCTACGGACGCACCCGCGACCGCACAACTCACCGACGTCCAAATTGCCAAGGAGCTTGGTGCGTACGTCGACCGCATCGCCAAGCAGGATGCGTTCAGCGGCAGCGTCCTCCTCGCGAAAGACGGCAAGGTTCTTCTCACCGTCGCCGTCGGCCAGGCCAACCGCGACTTCAAGGCCGCCAACACCGTCGATACGAAGTTCAACCTGGGTTCGATGAACAAGATGTTCACGTCCGTCGCCATCCTTCAGCTCGCCGAGCAAGGAAAACTCTCGCTCGACGACAACCTCGCCAAGCACCTCGACAGCTCCTGGCTGAGTCAAGACATCCTCGACCGCGTCACGATCCGGCAACTTCTGAACCACACGTCCGGGCTCGGGTCGTACTTCAACGAAATCTTCGAGCGCACCAGCCGCTCTCACTTCCGCGTCGTGAACGACTACAAGCCGCTTGTCGTCGGCGAGACACTCGCCTTTGAGCCCGGAACCCAGCAGCGCTATAGCAACACCGGCATGCTCATCGCCGGGGCGATCATCGAAAAGGCGAGCGGCGGCGACTACTTCGAATACATCCGCCAGCATGTCACCGGTCCGGCCGGCATGACCAACACCGACTGCTACCAGCTTGACCGAGTCAACGACAATCTCGCCGTCGGCTACGAGCGGCTCTTGGGGCCCGAGGGCACCCAGTATTTCAACAACATCTTCGCTCACGTCTTTCGGGGCGGACCCGCGGGCGGCGGGTACTCAACGGTTACCGACCTCCTTCGCTTCGATCAGGCGCTCCGCGGCGGAAAGTTCCTCAAGCAGGAATCGCTCGACGCCGCATGGACCGCGACTCGAGTTCCACAGTCGTTCAACTACGGCCTGGGCTTCTTCGTCGAACAGACACCGGTTGGGAAGGTGGTCGGGCACGGGGGCGACTTCGCTGGTATCAGTGCTCAGCTCCGCATGTACCTTGACTGCGGCTACACCGTGGCGGTTCTTTCCAATTACGACGGCGCCGCGCCGCTCGTGGAAGCCAAGGCGCGGGAGTTGATCGCTCAAGGGCGATAGTCGAGACGGCTGCGCTGTACACTCGCGCTGCCGAGCGCGCGCTGCCCACGCGGGTCGCGTGCAACGTATCGAACCGGCAGTCGGGGGATTTTTCTATGAGCGTCCAGGAGCAAATCGCAAAGCACATCGCGGGCCAGTCGGAAGCAAAGCGCAGTGACTTGCAGGAGTTGCACCGGCTCGCACTTCGCGTGTCGCCGGGGTGCCGGTTGTGGTATTTCGATGGCAAAGACAGCAAAGGCAAAAAGGTCGCAAACCAGACAATCGGCTATGGCCTGCACACGATGCGGTATGCGGATGGAAGCACAAAGGATGTTTTTCAGGTGGGCGTCGCTGCAAACGCGACGGGGATCTCAATTCACATTCTCGGTCAGGAAGACAACACCCAGCTGAAAAAGATGTTTGGAAAGACGCTGGGCAAGGCAAGCATGACCGGGTATTGCATTCGGTTCAAGGGCCTAAAGGATCTCGACATCGATGTGCTCGAAGATGTCATTCGATACGGGCTGGGTAAACGCGCGGCCGCGAGTCCAAAGAAGAAAGCCGCACCTCGCAAAAAGGCGGCCACTTCGTCGGCGCAGAAAAAAGGAACACGCGCCGGGCGTGCTTCCGCCTGAGGACCGATCGAGCAGGCTTTAATTGTTCTTGGCGTTTGTCGCGGCCTTGTCGATGTTTTGGCCGGTCTCTTCGAGATCCTTGCCGAATCCCTTTGTCGCGTTGCAGCCGCTGATAATCACGGCGAGCGTGGCGACTGCCGCGAGCGTGGCGACTGCCGCGAGCGCGGCGACGCGCGCGGTGCGGCGCGTGTTCGAGATTTCGGTCTGCGGCGCTGTCGGGGTCAGAGACGGTTTGTTTGTGTTGATGTTCACATCGCAAGGATATTCCGGTGCCCCAAACAGGGCCAGAAGCCTCGTCGAAATCGCGTTTTGTCCGGCGGTAACCGACGACCCAAGAAGGGGACACACTCGGCCGGCGCCAACCGGCCGCGGCTGGACATCGGCGTGCCCGGAGTCAGAGCAAATTCGCGAGAGCTCTAGTACTGGCCATAGCGACCCTTCACGCTGTCGATCAGTTTGTCGGGGTCGAACGCCACGCCATCTTTGAAGACGAGTTCGACACGCTCGATATCGCGGATTTTCGTGCTCGGGTCGCCGGTGACAATCAGCAGGTCGGCGCTTTTTCCAACCTCGATCGAGCCGATTGTCTTCTCGCGCCCGAGATAGATCGCGCCGTTGAGCGTCGCGATGCGGATCGCCTCCAGCGGCGTAAAACCCGCTTCGACCAGCAATTCGATCTCGCGATGATCCGCAAAGCCGGGAATGACATTGCCGATGCCCGACGGATCGCACCCGGCGATGAGCAGTCCGCCCGCCCGGGCGAACGCGAGTTCCATCGCCATCCCCCGCTTGAAGAGCTTTGTCGTTTGCGCGGCGGCTTCCAGGGGCTGACTCGCCATCCGATTCCGCAGAAAAAGGTACGACGTGCGCGCCTCGGGCGTCAAGACATCCATCGCGCGCGGGTTCAGCGTCGGTCGATTGGGCAAGAAGCCCTCGAACACGGGCAGCGTCGAGGTCAAGGCGACATGGTGCGCGATCAGGTTTTCGATCAGAGCCTTAGCCTCCGGTCCGTCCGGCTCGGCGCGCTGGAGAAATGCCTGGGAGTCGTAGAGCGGGCAGACGTCGGGCTGTTTGTCCGGCGCGAGATCGGTATTCACCATGAAGCCGTGCTCTAAGTTGTCGATGCCGAGCGCGATCGCCTCGGGGTAGGTCACCGAACAGAGGTGCCCGGTGACCTTCAGGCCGCGCTTGTGCGCCGCGTCGATGGCGGCGCCGAGTTCGTCGCGCGTGATGTGCATGTACGCCTTGAAAGAAGTCGCTCCGGCATCGGCCCAGAAATCGACGAAGCGCCGCGCGTCGTCCGCGTCCTTCAGTTGGTACATGTGAAGGAACGGCCCGCCTTTGCCCTGGAGGCAGGGCGCCGTGACATCCATGTGCGGACCGATCAACTTGCCCGCATCGATCTGATCGCGGAGATTGATGTCGGATTGACCTTCGACGCTGCCCGCGGTGCGAACAGTCGTGACGCCACACGCCAGATACAGGCGGGGCGAGGTGAACATCATCTGCGGCACGATGATGGGTTCTTCGCTTTTCCCTGCCGCGTTCAGGTTCGGAAGGGCGACGTAGTACATGTGCTCGTGCATGCCGACGAGACCGGGCAGCACGGTGCGGCCGCGCATATCGAGGATCGTCGTATCGGGCGAGGCCGTGACGTCGGCGCCGGGATAGATCGCCGCGATCTTGCCGTCTTCAATCGTTACGTTCTGATCCTCCGTCGCAGGCTTACCGGTTCCGTCGATGATGCGAACATGGGTGAGGACAATGCGCGGTGCCGCGGAGCGGATGTAGGGCTTGACGCCGTCGGCAAACTGCGGAGGCGCGGCCCCGGCGTTGGAGATTGCAACCAAGCCGAGCAGCACCAGTGACACGAGTGACATGGCTCTAAGACAATTCATGCATATTTCCCCGCTGTACCCGCCGACCACTCCGCGGCGTGCGGCCATTCAGTCTGCCGGTTTACCGGCTGACGCGGTGTTCGGCTGCCGATTCGGCAATACATAAGAAGGCAGGGCGGGGAATATCGCAACGCACGGAAAAGTCGCTCGGTTTGTGTCGCGTGCGCGACAGGGATGCTGGAACGGGAGCGCCTGAACGGATTCGATTTCCTGTTATTTTTCGGCGCTGCGCACCGCGGCTTCGATCTTGGCGACGTCGATCTTTTTCATTGGCATCATGGCTTCGAATGCTCGCTTCGCAACGTCACCTCCTTTGGCCATGGCTTCGGTCAGGACGCGCGGGGTGATTTGCCAGGAGAGGCCCCACTTGTCCTTGCACCAGCCACACTGGCTTTCTTTGCCGCCGTTGTTGACGATCGCGTTCCAGTAGCGATCGGTCTCGGCCTGGTCTTCGGTGGCGATCTGGAAAGAGAAGGCTTCGCTGTGCTTGAAGATGTCGCCTCCGTTGAGGCCGATGCAGGGGATGCCGCAGACTGTGAATTCGACGGTGAGGACGTCGCCCTGCTTGCCGCCACCGGGGTAGTCGGAGGGAGCACGGTGGACTTTGCCGACGGTGCTGTTGGGAAATGTCTTGGCGTAGAAGCGGGCGGCTTCTTCAGCGTCTTTGTTGTACCAGAGGCAGATGGTGTTTTTGTTCATTTGCGGTTCCTTCTTGGCGGGAAGTGAGTACGACAGCTTGGACGCGGAAACGCGTACGAGTCACGGTAAGCGTCTTGGGTTTTCAAAGATGGGATCGCGATTCGGCGGCGACCCGGCGCGATCAATCACGCTTTGGTGGGGGCAAATTGCACATGGGAAAGGGGGCAAAGAGACAGAGGGGCAAAGGGGACAAAGGGCAAAGCTCAAACGGGGCAATTCGGAGTGCGGAGTGCGAGGTGCGGGGTGAAAACGGAGAGGAGAGGCGGATAGAAAGAAGGCGGGTTCGGGCCGCGTTTCAATTTGGGCGATCGGGGGTCAGCAGGTCGAGGGCTTTGCGGATTGCGTCTTGGGCGGTGTCGGATTCGGCGCCCTCCCACTCCTGGCGTTCGGTGTCGCCTTCGGCGAGGGTTGTGATGCGGCCGGCCCACCAATCACCGTTTGGGTGCTGGAGCAGGGCTCGCGCGCCGCGGATGCCGTTGTCGGGATCGTGATTGATCGGGATTCGCGAGAGCAGGGCGGCGTTGGTGGGACCGTTCATTTCCATGGGAATGCTCCGGATTGGCTGGCTGGAGCATACCACACATGTACCGTACTGCAAGTTCGGGTTGTGAATTTTTTGCGCTTTTTCGAAGGGCGGGCGTGGAATTGGGATGCGGGCGGAGGGGCGAGGCGGCTTGGTTTGTGTCGCTGACGCGACAGGGATGCTGGAAGGGCAGGCCGAGTGAATCGTGCGGTGCCGTGCCCAACTTGCCAATTGCGCGCTTGGGGTAACGGTCCATTTTGTTTACGTATACGCTCTTGCATGGATCTCATGTTGTTTTCAATGTTGCCGGTCTTTGTTGTCGTTGCAATCCTGCTGTTGAATGGGCGAGCTCGATTCGAGTGCCCGGACTGCGGCTCATCGCTTCCGCAATTTTGCTCGCCGTTTCAAAAGACGCGGCGGATGTGGATGGCGGGCGGGTACATATGCGCTCAGTGCGGATGCGAGACCAATAGAGCGGGAGAGAAGGTCGCGGATGGACATTTGGTTCGCGTGCCGGCGGCTCGATGGGTGATGCTGGCGGTTGCGCTCTTGGCGGCGGTTGGGCTGCTTGCGGCGGTGCGCTTCACGGGACCGAAAAGGATTGAGAACGGGCCGCGGGTTGAGTTGCCGCGGCAGGCTGCGATGGTTTCGAGCGCGCGGTAGGTTTCCCGCGTTCGCGAAAGCATTGGATTGGTCGTTTGCTTTGGCGCTGCCGCGAAATCACTTCCTGCGGCGGAGATTGAGTAGACAGAGCGGCGCGGCGAGTGCGAGCGTGGATGGGGCGGGGATCAGCGCGGTGAAGGTGAGGGATGCGTTGATGTCGCTCGCGCCGTGCCAGCCGCCTCCGGCGCCCATCAGTTCGGTGAGATCACCGTCGGTGCGAATCGCGATGCGATAGCTGCCGGGAGGGAGCGTGCCGCTCCATTTGCTGTTGTCCCAGGAAAGGCCGGGGAACGCTCCACCATTGACAACGCCGATTGTTGCGGAATCAAACAGAAGAGCGTTGGTGACGGCGTCGTAGATGAGGATGTAGCCGTTCTGATCGGCGGCGGGGATCGACGTGAAGCCTCCACCGAGCGTGGACCCGTTCATCAGCAGGTCAACCTTGGCACCTCCCTCGGTGACCGTCATGTTGACATCAATCTTCATCCAGACGTCGAGTTCGTATGGCGCGAAGAAGGGCGATGCGATCTGATGCTCGCCGCGCATTTTGCCGGTGGAGATTCCTGCGGCGGTCACGGTCGAGGTGAAGGAGTAGCCTCGGGCGAAAATGGATTTCGTTCCGACGCCATTGGCTGCATCGGCACCAAAGGTGGTGACCGGAGGATTGCCCGCATCCTGCCGATAGCTGATGACGCTGCTGCGGTAGGTGATGGAGATGGCAGCTTGGGCACTGCCAGCGACGAGGGCGACGGCGACACAGCCAAGAACGAACAGATGACGCATGGAAACTCCGCTCTACCCCCGTTGATCATTTGAATATGCGCCGGGATTGAGGAAAAGCAAACGAAGTGCGAACATGAGGAGGGGGGAATATCGCAAGGCGGGGCGGTTGCATGGCGACTCGATGCGTCTGCGCGGGGGGCTGCGCGAGTCGGCGTGTGTGTCGGTTGTGGTTACTCGCGTCTCGGTATCGATTGCGAAGCGCGATGTCCTGAGTGTGGCGCGGTGGTGCATCCTGCGCCAATTACAAAGGCGTCGTAGAAAGTCGGGCTCGCGAAGGAGCCGCGGGTGATTGCACTCGCCGCGCTCACTTGCTTAGGACGAGTTTTGGTGTTGGTGGGTTGAGCGGGCGCGCTTGCGTGCGGGGAGTGAGCGCGGGGTGGTTGATCTCGTTGGTGGGTTGGATACAGCGGATTGGCGCGCGGGGGTGCGCGACGACGACGAAACGGAAGGAGCGGGCGCGCGACGGACGGGTTTTTGAGGTGTTGGCTTGTGAGACGTTGGCTTGTGCGTCGGTGATGTGGAGTGTTTTTGTGGGATTGATGAAGCGGCGGGTTTGTGAGGGACCATGTTTTGAGAGGCGAGCGCGGATTGCTTTTTGGGTCGCGGGCCAGAGGCGGGTGCAGGTGTTGATGTACGGGCGGTTGGAATTGGCTTTGTTGAGGGACTGGAAGGTGGCTTCGTTGAAGAAGCTGGGGATGAAAGCGAGCGGGTTAAGGGTGAAGAAGGTGTTGACGAAGTTGAAGCAGTTGTGGAATTCGCTTTTGGCTGCGCGGGTGTTGATGTCGTTGGGACGATTGGCTCGGTTGGCTTCGTACGCGCGGGGGATTGCGCTTCGCGCTCACTTTGTCCCCCACTTTGTCCCCCACTGCGACCCCCACTACCCCCACTGCGACCAGCCGGAGTTGTGCCTTTGAGGATGGCGGTTGCGGCGCGGCGGCTTGCTTCGATTGAGGAGTGGCTCGAATCGCGCCGCTCGGTGATGGTGGATTCGAGCGTTTGAATCGCGGCGAGTCGGCTGCGGAGCATCTTCCCGGCGGCGCGGATTCGCTGGACGCGATTTGCGGAGCGCATGTACTTCTTCGCGAGATCGGAGTCGAGGATTTCGGCGACTTCGTACCAGGAGGTTTCGTAGGTGCCGGCGATGTAGTTGAGCTCGTGGCCTTTGATGAAAAAGTCGTAGAGGATGGAGTGGAAGTTGGGGGGCACGGAAAAACTCCGAAGGGGCTAAGGGGCGGAGGGGAGAAATCGCAAATCTCAAAATGGCAAATCGCAAATTGGGAAGACGGATCTCGGAAGTTGAGTGCGGGGCGGATGGCGGGCGCGAAAAAATGGGGGTCTCTACAGAGGGACCCCGAAGCGCCAATGGCCCGAAATAACCGTAACTAGGACCTGGGTGAAATCGCGCGCAAGTGATTGCGCGGCAGAGAGTTCACTGCTATTTTGCAAAATGGAAAGAGGGGTGGCTTTGTCGCATACCTTTGGCCCAAAAAAGCAGTAACTACACGTTTGGTCCGATGGAGAAGGGGTTTCGGATTTGGGGAACTCGGAGCGCGGAACTCGGAGTGCGGAGCGGGGGAAATCTCAGCTCGCAACGCGTGGAGATTCGCTTGGTTTGTGTCGCTGACGCGACAGGGATGCTGGAAGTGGATTTCTCGGACGGAATGTAGTGTGATGGGTGGATCGCGCCAGACGCGGCGCGACTGGCAACGGGCGGGCCCCCGTTTCACGGACGGAAGAGAAAAGCAATGAAGCGCACTGTGCTCGCGGAGCCGCTGCCGGTGTTACCCGCTGAAGCATGGACGATCGCAGGCCGTGCCACCCGCCGCCGACTGTTACGGACACCTAGACGCCTGAACAAGGTGCACACGCAGTGTGTTGAACTTGACTTCGACTCTTGTGAATGACCCGGCATCGTCCCCACCGTGGTCGGCCCAGATGTGGAAATTTTTTACGACTTCACCGCTAACCATGGGAAAGTCCACACCACGATCGTCGTTTCCCATGGATTTGCTGATTGAAGTCATTTTCGGCAATGGCGTGAAGGACTGGATTCTCCAGCCCTCAGGTGCCGTGTAAGCAACCCTCCATTCGTCTTCACCACTGACTTCGGTGTCGTTGGACTTATTTTCCCAAGCGTGCATCCGCACAATCAATTTGATCGTTCGTTCGTCCGTTTGTTTTATTTCGCCGGACGCATCAACACGCATGGGCTTGTCGTCCTTGGTATCGAAATCCCGGTCGCTTCCTTTCTTGTCGATGTACGGTGGCGTGTATGCAATGGCTCCAATTTCTCGAACTTCGTCTCGCGTGCTCGGGTTTCGCTCGATGAGCACAGGCTCCGATACCCCCGGCTTTCCGTCAAAGCTCACGTGTACCTTGCGAACGTTGCGTTTGCAGAGCAGCTGCTCCGTCACCTTATTGGGACCCGCGAGATCGAGCTGAAGCTGATAGTGCGATGTACGTCCAATCTGGTTGTCCGGAAGCGGAATCATCTCGCCCGCATCCGTTTCAAGAAGTATTCCAATCTTCTTTCCCTGACTATCAAGCAAGTCAAAATCAAATCCAGTCAGCATAATGCTGTTCCAATGCACCGACTCGTCATAAAGGTTGAGATGCGCTGGAGTGCTCGTGCAGACCACCGGCAGGATTAAGGGGACCGGATCGTTCTTCTTGTCACGCAAGTTGATCAGCATCGCACGAATGCGCTTGAGCCGCGCGTCTACACGCCGAAGTAGAAAGTCAACTGAACACATTCCAGCAACTTGCGCGTGCTGAACGCCTCGTGAGACCAAGCCGTCCACTTCCGTTCGGATCGTTTCATCGATTCGCCTCGGAAACTCGCTCCCCAGTGTCTGCAAGGAAGCGTTTGCTGAGTCGACGGAATTGCCGAGCGTCTGAGAAGCCTTTTCGACCGCTGCGATTGCGTCATCGATTTTTTTGCAAGCGCCCAGCACGGCGCTAAACGACACAAGCAGTGCCACAAACACCAATACGCCGCTCTTCATGATGGAACCCCTTCTGACTCCCAACGATCACGCGGCCGACAACGAACGCTCCACCCTTTGGGGCTCGCGACCGACGTGTACAAGCTACCTCCTGGAGGCATAAAGCACAATTCCACAGATTTGTGGATTTGCGTTCCGCATTTAAACTGTGACCGACGCTCAGCTTGTGAAGTACGTAGGAGGCGACTTGACGTCAATTACACTACTTCATAAAACGGTCAATGAGGGCGCTGTGCTTGAAGGTGTCGCCTCGGTTGAGGCCGATGCAGGGGATGCCGCAGACTGTGAAGGTGAGGACGTCGCCTTGTTTGCCGCCGCCGCCCCCACTGGGATAGTCGGAGGGTGCGCGGTGGACTTTGCCGACGGTGCTGCTGGGAAATGTTTTGGCGTAGAAGTGGGCGGGTTCTTCGGTGTTGGTGTATCAGAGGTAGAGGGCGTTTCGGGGAATTTGGGGCTGCTCTTTGGGGCGGGGCGGTCGGCGAGGGCAATGCCACACGCATCACTTGTTGAAGCGGTGAACAACGGCCGCCACCACCATTGCCGAAGCGAGGAGGAAGACGATTGCGTCGGCAATCAAGCCCGGTACTGTGAACGGTCGGTGTCGGAAGCCGGTGAAAGCGAGGGCTGCGGCGATCACGGCGATTATGGCCGCCCAAGCCTCGGCTTGGGGCGTGAGAATCAGGCTGACGAATCCCGCGAAGAGGAGGACCAAGATTGCAGCCCACGTGCGCGAGATTGGTGAAGGGGCATCGAGTATGGACTTTGTCGAATTGGTGGAGAGTCCGTACTCGTGATTCAAGTCCATCAGGCGGTGACCGAAGATCGTGCCTCGGATGAGATCCACAATCACTACCAAGTAGACGTTCTTCGTGTTGGTAACCACGAGGACATGGTCGAAGGTATTCGATGCATTGCGATACACGTGTTCCACGCAGTTTGGGACAACGACGGTGCCGGACAATTCGGCGGTTGGAATCGCTTCGACGTACGGCCAGATTTTCAAGACGTTTGTTGCGGTCGCCATCACATCACGCATGGGCGCGGCAAACGTGCCTTTGAATTCTTCTTCGCTGAGCAGGTTTGTCTGCATTGAGTGCGAGTGTATGAGATTGGGCTCTCGTATCGAGATTGAATCGCACCGAGGAAAGGGCAAAAGACACACTGACCTCGGAGGAACCGAGGTCGGTAGCACGACGCGTTGGGTGGAATTCGGAGCGAGTGGGCAAATGGAAGGTCAACGCCACCCGAGTCGCTGCCGCTGGACTTGGAGCGCTTCTCTTCTTCGTCGGATCCTGACGAACCAACCGATCGCAAGCGCGGCGGTGCAGGACGGCGCGGGAATCGCGTATTCAAAGCCGGCGAACAGTGGGCCGGACTGCTCGGATGTACTCATCGTTCCTCTTGCGATGATGGAATACTCGCCGGCGTTCAGCACCCCTGAGAACGACTGGTAACCTGACAGAAACGCGATCGTCTCCGGGGGGCCCACATCGAGTCTCTGGAGGTTGAAGCTCATGACTTGATTGTCGCCCCAGGTTGAAGCAGAGAACGCGGTATCGGTTGTCAGCGTGAAGTGTTCGAAAGCATCGAGACTCACATCGGATGTCGCGGGGCCGCCAAGCGGGTTGTTGTGGATCATGCCCTCCATGTACACGTGCAGAAACGCGGCGTTTGCATTCGACGCCACGGTTCCCTTTGAGAAAGCGCTCGCGGGCCCGGCAGAACCCGGGTAGACATGCTGGACCGAGACCGAGTCGGACCAGTTCCAGATGCCCAGAATATTCGTGCTTTCGAAGAAACCGTGCGAGTCGGGAGGAGTGGTCACGGCGTTGCAATTGACGCTGAGTGCGTGGGTTTGGTATTGGATTGCGGCGGGAGCGGAAGCGAGCGTGCAGGTGACGGCGACGACTGCCGCGAGGACGGATCGGTGTGGCCTTTGCATGATGCGTTCCCCGGTTGGACGCGGCAGGAAGTGACATTGTCGCTGTTGCCGCGGCCTGATTCAAAGCTAACTTGGGGATTGCCGGAATTCCAATGATTCGAGATGTTTCAGCGGCGTTGAGACAGGGGATCTGCGATTCGGCGTGGGCAGCCGGTCCGCAATCAAACGCACAACGTTGGAGTTGGGGGGTGTCAATGGACAAGAGAGCCCATGGCCTTGGAGGCCATGGGCTTTGGGGCGCGGTGGACCTTGCCGACGGTGCTGTTGGGAAATGTTTTGGCGTCCAAGCGGGCGGCTTCTTCGGCGTTGTTGGCGTACCAAAGGCGGAGGATGTATTTGGGCATTTGGGGTTGCGTCTTTGGGGACACACACACGGCTCAAAGTCGATGTTACTGGCACGACCTTGGGTGAACTTCAGGGCGGAGAAAAGAGGAGGTCTGTACCCTTGCCCTCATTCCGCCAGTTCAAAGGCCTTGAGTAAGGCGTCTCTGATGTCCTGTGGATCCTGGGACTTCACCACAACATCTGCGTGCATTGTGTTCTCCCACGCTCGCCGGGTGATGAGCCGCCGAGTCGGCGAAATTAGAAGCTTGCCCGAGCGCTTGGACACTGAGACGTGTACAGACTGTTCCATGAATTGCTTGTGCGACCGACATCCAGCCGCTTTGATGTAGAAGGCCGCACTGTCCTTATTCCAGACTTTGGGATGCGGAATGATGTCGACCGGTTGATCGAGCATCCGTAATACGCGCTCGCCAAGCTCGGTAGTTTCTTGAAAGACTTCCGCCGGTTCGCGCGCGATCCACAATCCTGTCGTCGTCTGATTGGACGCGTACAAGAGAAACTTATCCGGAAAACGAAAGGCCGAGACCAGGGCGTCGTGGCTCATACGCGACACGATATCAAACCGAAGTCAGCGCCACATGCCACGCGCGGAGTCGGATGGGGCGCGGTGGATTTTGCCGACGGTGCTATTGGGAAATGTCTTGGCGTCCAAGCGGGCGGCCTCTTCGGCGTTGTTGGTGTACCAGAGGCAGAGGGTGGTTTAGTTCATTTTGGGTTGGTTTGTTGGCGTGGGATGCGCTCAAGGCAGAGGTCAGTGGCGCGTTGCGATAGGTGACCTCCTCGGGAGGAGCCACCCGCCCTTACCATTCAAACAATATCAATACGTACCGTTTCAACTCAAAAATCGCGACAACCTCTTTTGTGACGTGTCTATTGACGCTCTCCTTGCTCGTTGCTTGTAGCACAACGCCAAGCAGCACTAGCACACCTGACAGCGACATTTTTAGCAGAATGGTTGATTTGCGAGACTCCATTCAGCAAGGTCGAGCCGTATCGCCTGTGGACATCGATAAAGAGCTTGGCATTTTCGGCGAAGACCTTGGTGATGGCACGTGGCGGTGGTCTTCGCGCGAAGCAATTTTTGTCGCTGACGTTCGCGATGGAACCGTGCGTGTGGCATCGATACACCGGCCCTATCGCTGATGGATCGATGTAGTTCCAATTTAAAACGGGATAAATAGTCGCCCGGAAGTGTTTCAGACTTATGAGGCGGATGGCCGCTCAAGCACATCTGCGTTCGCGAAATTGGGGCGGAACGAAGCGGGAAGAACCCGGGCCGTCGGGCGCGAACCGCCGCCGGAGTAGTCGGAGGGTGCGCGGTGGACTTTGCCGACGGTGCTGCTCGGAAATGTTTTGGCGTAGAAGCGGGCGGATTCTTCGGCGTTCTTGGTGTATCAGAGGCAGAGGGTGGTTTTGGGCATTTGGGTGCTCCTTTGGCGCCGGGGGAAATCAGCGCCGCCCCCTGGGTCGGCTCTGCCCGGCGACACGAGTATCACGGCGTGACTTGGAACTCTCGGTCTTCGACCTTGTTAAGCCAACTTGTATACCGCCCTCTGAAAAGCAGTAGAGCAAAGATGATACGGCGAAGTAGTTCTTCCGCTTCGGCGACACGCTGTCCAAGTGCCGCGCTGTCATCATCTCGACTGGACAGGCCGCGATGAACGATAGCGTTGCGCGTATCAATGAGGGGTTTAATTGAATCTTGCAGGCCTTCTATCGGCACACGGTATAGCCGAATCATTCTATCAAGATTTGACCGTAAGCTACGCCGGTTGATTCCCTTGAGGCTCTGGGACATGCCTTTCAGCGCGTCCAGTGCTTGATCTTCCGGCAGTGACAGTTTGTTCAGCTCCTGCTTTAGAGCTTCAATCACTATGGGAGCGATTGTCACATTAAAGCATCTCTTGTCGATGTACGTCGCATCGGGGGATTGCTCAGAAAACACGTAAATTAGGTGCTCAATAGCAGTCATTTGCGAAACAAACCGAGCCTCGTTGTACAAATGAGGCATGAGATGCCATTCAATAGCGACGCTCAGGCCAGTACGCTTTACGAGTTCAGGAGTGTACGCTTGGATCAGCGGTGGCAGACTATTGGTGAAATTGAGACAGGGAAGTGGTGGCTTGTATGGCGAAGAACCTTGGCGCCTCCCAAAATAATCGATACAAACCAGCTTCTCATCCGCGAAGACCTGCCGAACGGTTGGGCGCATGAAGTGCCCGTCGGCAAATGACACAACATCAAGAACACGATGTATTGCCGGATCAATCTCCGTGATCCAAACGTCTGCGCTCCGCCCATGGGCCGAAGATCGGATAGAGATTTCGCCCGAGACTTTGGCGTAGTCATCCGGGTTGACGTCGCCTGCTATCGCAACCTCTCCCTCTGCGATTGAGAACTTTGCGCCGTGAAACCATCGAAGGCCAGGAATCCAGTATTCGGCCTGATAATGCTGAACCTCCGCGTGGCACCCGGCTTCAGGATAGACGGTCAACCGTTGTGCCTTAGCCGTGAATTGGAGTGTCACAGCATTCGGAGTGCTGGGTGTCCGGACGGCCGTGAGATGCACAGAATCACTAACAAGATTCATCTTCTCGGCGTTACTAGCTTTAAGCGATAGTTGAGCGACCTTCGCCGATTCACTGGCAAAAGCTATGTTAACCCAAAAATTCTGCTTTGTGAGCGGCTGGTCCTCAATGGCGAACTGGATGCTCCCGGCCTGATCGACTTCCACACCAAATTTAATCGCAATTTGGTGAGTATTCCCACCTTCATTCCAAATGAGTAGACCCGTGCATGCGGGGTAGCTGACTAGTGGTTTACTACTCATTACTTGAGTGCTCACATATGGCTCCAGTCGCACCAGGATGATGACTACGCACTAGCCAAATACTCGCAGTAGCGGCGAACGATTTCGTGCCGAATAATCTTTAGGCCGCCCTTAAAAGCCGACGTTAGCTTCGCGACGGACGACGTCACTTGCTTGAGGTGCCCGATGTTCAAAGGGAGATGTGCGTGTCGCAGCGGCTCGCCGACAATCCAGACGTGCAAGTGGGGGCTCACCTTGTAAACTTCAGAATCGTTTAGATCGCAATGCAATGCCGCAAATTCTCGCACAGTCGATATGTCTTGAACGAGATACGCATTCATATACACGCGCTCCAGCACATATTTTCGCCCCTCAAGCTTCGGAACCCATTCTTCATGATAGGCAGCATTAATCATTTCAGGCCAAACGGCAAAACGTCTCCGCTCATGCGACTCATGTTGTGTAAAATTATTTCCAGCAGTAAGCAGCATCGATCGCACGCCGCGTCGAATCTGAACAACCACGGGCTCGGCAGCAAACTCCTTGAGCAAATATTCAACCCGATCCGACCGATGGGTAAACAAGTAATCTGCGTCAACTTCAATTATCGCTCCCACTACTCTAATACCCCCACCAATTCCCTCTGTTGCGGGTCTAAGCCGTAGGCTTCAGCAATCGCTTGATCAAGCTGCGCTTCGATTGCCGCCATTGAACTGTCTGCGGAAGACTCCCGCAAGCGAGCGGCGTAATTAACAATCTTCCGTCGCAATTTGCCGTCCACAGCCGCAAACGATGGAATGCGCAAACGCTTGAGCGACTTTGGCTCCAGCATTAAGTATCCCCGCTCGTACACGTGAGATGTATTGGACAACTGCCAAAGTGCAGTCGAAGAATTCAACACCGCACAGTAAAAATCTAAACAATCCTGTTCGGAAGGATGTTCCCTCGGAATAAAAATTGGGCAACGCGAAACGCCGTACTTTCCGTTCAAGTCCACTCCGAATCGCGGCGTAGCAATCAAGTGAGGAGCGATGATTTTAGGAGACTGCATCAGTTCCGGTGCTCGTGGTCGCACGGGAGCCCACCATCGATCCGGATTCGCCTTCACCGACTTACGGTCTTTCAAGTCTTTACTACATCGCTTAAGATGCTCCCAAGTTTTGGGGAACTCTTTCTTGAGCATCGCTAGGTCAATAGGCCGCTTATTCACATATGGGTAGAAAACGGACTGGGACGTGAACTTAGGAACACCAAAGCGCACCATTTCTCGATCGGAAAGAAATGGCAGCCAGACTGCATCTTCGCCAGCCGGCACGTTGCTCCTCGCAACCATAAATATCTCGTCCGCCCCCGTGATCATCCCTTCGTGAACTCGAAGCAAGTCATCCAGATAGGGCAACTCCGCGAGTTTGTTTACCAGCGTGCTATCGGCACCCACAACAATTTGCCACTGGTCGGCTTGAAGGGAGTTCTGTCGGACGCGATGTATGTTAAACGCAGCCGATTCGACAGTTTCACCGGATAGAGCCATCGCGAGCGCCTTGCCGACTTGGTCGTGGCACCGCACAACTGTAATTTCATGATCTGGATGCGGAATAACTTTTTCTGCGACTATGAGTACTACATAGGTACTAACCGCTTCGAACACACGGACCGCCGACAAGTCGACGATCATATGGATTACAAAACTGTTCTTCAAGCCTTCTCGGAGCGAACGACAGCTGTCTGAAAGCAGAAATGAATGAGGAAGAACATAGAGCAAGAGTCCGCCGTTTTTCAGCAAATTCTGTCCAAGTCGTGTGAAACCCGCGAATAGATCCGGCCGTCCCGAGGAATCTCCCAGTATTGCGCGGACTCGGGCGCGGGAATCCTCGTCCAAGCGATCCCAAGAGACAAACGGTGGATTGGTGACGACCACATCGTAGGAATTAGGCGCAAGCTGTCCCGCTCGCGCCAGCTCTATGGAGTCGGAATGCCGAACATCTACGTGATCCGGCAATTGATCCGTTGCGATCAAGTGCAACAAAGCCAATGATAGAACCGTTGCATCGACCGCACTTTGATCCTTGTCGATTCCAGTAACGTTGGCGAATGCTGTTTCCGGAAGATGTATCTGGGCAGATGAAAATGATTCGAGCAACGATTCCAAGTAAGTTCGAAGGAAGATGCCACTGCCGCATGCTGGATCGATCACTTTTGTGGTCGCTAGTGTTCGTTTTGGTCGGTAATATTCAATAAAGCGGGAAAAGAATCTTGCGATATACTGAGGCGTATACACAGCACCAATATCCTTATTGGTGACTTCGGCAGGAAGTTCGGGAAATAGGCCCGGATTTGCTGGTTGGGCCGGATCTCGAAAAATCGCGACGTACCGCTCGTATATCAAGCTCAACGCGTGTTTGGAGATAATTGAAAAGTCATATTTGTATCTGGGCAAGAATCTGTTGACACGAAAATCCTGCAAAAGTTGTTGTATAAATCCGGCAGAGATTGAATCAAAGACTTGCGCTCTCTCCAAATATCGCTCCAAATACTCTGGAAGGCCCTCCCGCACCAGCAATGTTTGGAATCGATTTCTAAATGCCGCGGTAAGTGTCGTACCTGATCCGAATTCGAGACCGCCCTCTATCTCGCGGCCTTGCCAACGGCGATGATCTTCCGATGCTCGTAGGAACAAAATAAGATTGAATAGGGCGGACAAGTTTTGTGCCCCGATGTCATCTCCGAGCAGAGCCTTGAGTTCGAGGCGCCAATTCTGCACGGTCTTAATCAATGCATCGTCTAATCTTTCCCTTACGCCGGTCATTTTCATCCGCCGAATGCGATCAAATGTGGTAGCGCTCCAAGGGTTGACGTCCTCGTGACGGGAAACGTACTTAAGCCAGGCCTTTTCACTGCGGTTGAAAAAGACCGTGGTTCCGTTAATGTCGGGGACCAGATGCCAGTCGACGAGGTTGTTGTATGAAAGCGACAACAGAGAATCTCGCTCGCGTTCTGACAGGTCTGCTGTAGCTCGATCTCCTTGTAGAAACGAAAGTACCGCAGTGTTTTCAAGTCCAAACTCGACAACTAAGTGCGACGAGGCAAAGTCGGCAGTCTGCGGATAATCCAGCAATTCTTCACTTGGATGCCAGCCAGCGGCGTGCGCAAATCGACGCAAGTGAAGTCGTCTCGTATCTGCCGTCGCTTCCGGTTGCGACAATTGGTAGATGATTTTAGCGATTTCGGATGCCATTGGGTAATTTTCTAGGTGATTTGAGCTTGATCTAAATTGATCTAACTTATTAACGCTCTCTCCTCAGCTCCTTCGTCAACCGTCTAGGACATGGCCCACGGATAACAGAATACCAAGAAGCGTGTGGCTTTGGGTACTGCGGACGATATCAGCCTCCTGCCGCCCCTTCGCCGCCTGGAAGCGTCATAGCCCACGGGTCAAGATGCTTGTCGATATCGCCCTTGGTAAGTGTCCCCCCACTTCCGCTCCCCATCCCCGGCTGTGCCGCGGCACCGACGAGGGTTTCGTGGGCGAGCTGGCGCACGGTCTTGCCCTGCTTAAACGCATCCTTCGCGAGTGCGGCGGACTTGTCGTAGCCGATCACGGGGACGAGGCTGGTGCACATGGCAAGGGAGCCTTCGATCAGGCTCTTGCAGCGGTCTTCGTCGGGCTTGAGGCCTTTGAGGAGGTTCTCGGTGAACATGTCGCAGGCGCGGCTGGTGAGGTTGATGCTGTCGAGCAGGTGATGGATCATCATGGGCATGGCGACGTTGAGATCGAGGAGTGAGCCCACGCCCCCGAAGCCGCCGAGGGTGACTGCGGCGTCGTTACCGACGACTGTGCAGCAGACCATGATGAGGGATTCGGCGATGACGGGGTTGACCTTGCCGGGCATGATGCTGGAGCCGGGCTGGACGGCGGGGAGGACGAGTTCGCCTATGCCGCAGCGGGGGCCGGAGCCGAGCCAGCGGATGTCGTTGGCGACTTTGCTGAGGCTGACGGCGATGGTTTTGAGGATGCCGCTGGTCTCGACGATGGCGTCTTTGGCGGCTTGGGCTTCGAAGTGATTGGCGGCTTCGCGGAAGTGGATGCCGAGGCGCGCGGTGAGTTCGGCGGCGACCATGGAGCCGAACTTTTCGTGGGCGTTGATGCCGGTGCCGACGGCTGTGCCGCCGATGGGGAGTTCGGAGAGTGCGTGGAGGGCGCGATGGAGTCGCTCTTCGGCGTGGCGGAGCTGAGAGGCGAAGCCGCTGAATTCCTGGCCGAGGCGGATGGGTGTGGCGTCGGCGAGGTGGGTGCGGCCGATTTTGACGATCTTGTCCCAGGCGGCGGCTTTGGCCTCGAGGTCGGTGGCCATGGCCTTGATGGAGGGGAGAAGGCGGGTGTGGATGGCGATTGCCGCGGCGAGGTGCATCGCGGTTGGGAAGGTGTCGTTGGAAGACTGGCCGGCGTTGACGTGGTCGTTGGGGTGGACGCCGCCTTCGTTGTCGATGTACTTGAGGTCTTTGGAGGAGCCGATGGGTTTGTGTTTTTGGAGGCAGATGAGGTTGGCGATGACCTCGTTGGCGTTCATGTTGGTGGATGTGCCGCTGCCGGTTTGATAAATGTCAATTGGAAAATGCTTGGCGAGGCCGCCGAAGCGTGGGAGGCCGTCGTTGATTTCGTTGCAGGCTTCGATGATGGCCTTGGTGCGCTCGATGTGGAGGCGGCCGAGCTTGTGATTGACGCCGGCGGCGGCGGCCTTGAGGACTGCGTAGGCCTTGATGACTTCTTCGGGGACGGGGCGGCCGCTGACGGGGAAGTTGAGGACGGCGCGCTGGGTGGAGGCGCCGTAGAGGGCGTCATGGGGGACTTGCATCTCGCCCATGGTGTCTTTTTCGGTTCGTGTTTCGGGGCGGGTGGACGGGGAGGCTGTTGTCATGAGGGAAGGGTAGAAAGAAAGGTGACGAGGTGTCGAGGTGGCGAGGTGTCGAGGGGAGGGGAAAAGGGGCATAGGGGCAGAGGGAGGAAGGCGGAAAGGCGCAGAAAGAATGCGGAATGGGGGAGGGGAAAAAGCTCGAAGCTCAAATGGGCAAAGCTCAAATGGATGTAAAAAAGGGTGGAGTTTTGGCTGATGGGTGAGGCCGGATTGCTGAGACAAAATCCCCTGTTTTTTGGGCTGAAAATCGGGGTTGGCATGCCGCGAAAGCTGTGATAGTCTTTTGGCATGAGCACAACTGCAACACCGGCCATGTCACCGAAAAAACCTGCGTTCGAAATGCCCCCGATGTCTGCTGAGCACCAGGCGACCGACAAGGTTGCCAAGAGGCTGGCAGAGTTGGTCGGGCAGCGGAAGAACCTTGATGCGATCAAGGAGCTGTACGCGGACAACGCGAAGAACATCGAAGTGATGGGCGGACCGGGATGCGATCGCATTACGGAGGGCAAGGCGACCTTGCTCCAAAAGGCTGAGCAGTTTCATAAGAGCATCACGGTGCACGGGTCGTCGGTCGGCAAGCCGATTACGAACGGGGATCAGTTTGTGCTGCCGATGAGCCTCGACAGCACGTTCAACGATGGACCGATGGCGGGCATGCGGATGAACATGCAGGAGACGGCGCTGTACACGGTGAAGAATGGGAAGATCACGGAAGCGAAGTTCTTCTATGGCGGGTGTGGGATGGAAGAGAAGTAGGTTCTGAAGAAAGGTGTCGAGGTGTCTGGGTGTCGAGGTGTCGAAGGGCATTCGGCACTAGGCAACGGGCATCCGGCATTCTGAAAGCAGACATCACAGCGCCGGGAGAGGCCGGCGCACGACAATTCGAGTTGTTCGGCGAACCCCGCTTTGCGGGGATATTGGGCCGTGCGTCGCACGGCCTTCTTTCTTTCACTTCTCTATTTCACTTCGAGCGACTTGTCGGGATCGGCGTAGACGGTGGGCTTGCCGTAGGAGTTTTCTTCTTGAGCGGCTGCGATGTTGACCGTGTCGGTTTTGGTTGATGGCATGCCGCGGGGAAAGTCGCGGGCGGTGACAACGGAGGCGTGGCCGTCGGCGAAGGCGACGTTTGCCGCGCCGCCTCCGGCGCCGGTGTGGCGGTATCCGATCCGGTTGTTGGGAGTCAGCTTCATCTCGCCGTTTTGAAGTGAATACAGCTTGTTGTCGCGCTGGCGGCCGGCGTAGACGCCGTCGGCGGTCGCTATGAGCGATGAGGGTCGCTTGAAGGCGGAGAACCTGGTGTACTTGATGTATTTCCCGTCGACGGCCGGTCCGTAACCGACGGAACCAGTGAAGAACTCATCGTCGACGATCGTGGGAACCGCGCTGCCGATCGGGTTGTTGGCGTTGATCCAGTAGGAGACGCGAATGATGCGATTGAAGCCGCGCTGCGGGATCAGGACGGGTGAGTTCTTTGAACCGGTCCGCATGTTGGGCCAGTCCATCCAGCCCTTGGGAAGGAGCGGGTCCGAGGCGGTCTGGCCGGTGGCCATGCCCTCAACGTCGATGGTTTCTGGGCAGTAGAAGACAGTGCTCTTGGTTTGGATGCCGCCGGAGATGTAGCCGTCCCGATCGAGAATTGGCGCCCAGCCGTCGCAGGGGCTAATGCCGGTGACGTCCGCCATGTTGTACGAAGGGATGACAATCTCTTTTTGATCGCCGGCGTAGGTGTGCATGCCGACGGCGGTTTGGCGCTGCGAATTGAGGCAGACGGCGGCACGGGCGGTCTTGCGTGCGGCCCCGAGAGCGGGGAGCAGGATGCCGATGAGGGTCGCGATAATTGCGATGACGATCAGGAGTTCGATGAGGGTGAAAGCTGGTTTGAGTATGCGTCCGTGCATGTCGGGAGGATACCAGCGGCGCGGTACAATGTTGCGGCCGGGCGCCGTTGCGGGATTCCTGTGGAGTTCTGCGAGCGGGCAGCACCGGTTTGCGGCTCGTGAACGGGTCGGGAGCATTGCGATGATGTCGAAGAAGTTGTGGTGCCGGAGCACACTGGTGCCGGGATCGAAGCTGGTGCCGACCTTCGGGCTGATTTTCGGGTTGCTCGGTGGAGCGAGTGCGATCGCACAGACGAGCACGCCGCAACCACCCGGCGCGCCCAAGCCGGCGACTGCACCCAAAGTAACGCCTTCGGCGCCGCATGTTCCGCCTCCGGTGCCCACTCCGACGAACTCCCCAACCACCCCCACTACGACCACAAACCAAAACCAGAATCGCACGGCGCCGAACGTGACGAATGGTGGCGGCGGACAAAACAGCGGCACGAATCCGAATCAGCCGGTGAACCCCGGCGCGAATCAACCGAACACAACTGCGCCGACCACGCCGACGACAAACCAGGCCGCGAATCCGAATCAGCCACTAATGCCGGGCGCGGGTGCGGTCGAATGGCCGAAAGTGACCGAAGGCCCGTACGTCACGCGCTCGGTGCCAAAGGACTGGCTGCTTCAGATCATTATCGATCTTTCGAGCAACGGCAGCGTGATGCCGGGCGTGAACGTGCAGAACACGACGCCGTTCGTGTTTGACTCGATGACGATGGTCTTTCCGATCGTCGCGAACTCGTCGATCTCGCAGGTGAATACAGCGGGCATGAACAGCTGGCTGCGATTCGAAGGGCACGACGTCATGGTCGGGGGCTTCGCGAAGGAATGGACTGCGGAGAATCCCGCGCCGGTGCTGCTCCGGACGATGGCGAGCGGCCAGCTCTATCCGGCGGGCGTGAATCTGGGCAAGTGGTACTGGGAACGGCCAAACACGCAGACGAAAACCGTGCAGCTGATGATCGAGATTCCGACGACGTCATCCAGGACGTTTATCGATGATGCCGCGGCATGTAAGGTGGAGTGGCCGAAAGGCTCATGGCCAGAAATCGCGGCGGCGTGTTTTCAGCCTCAGATGTTCATCGACTGCGGGATCGATCCGGTCACGTTTGAGATGAAGATGTACAACATGAAGCCGATCCAGGATGCGGTGCGCGAATGGACCAAGGGGAACCCCAAGGAAATCACGCCTCACAAGCTGGCGAAGTTTCTGACGCACAAGGTTGTGCACGGAATGATCCCGGGACGCCCTGATATTTGGTATGGATCGCAGCCGCAGGCGATCCTGGGGCTGGACCTGCTCGGCGCGCCTCTGGCGATGGAAACCAAGCAGGTCGGTGTGAAGGACATGGGCACTGTTCTGGTCGCCTGCATGCGCGAGGCGGGGCTGCCGGCGCGGCTGATCTTCGGCTACCAGGCGATGCAGGACGTGGCGGATGGAAACAACCAGGTTCACTTCACAAACAACGATCGCTTCCGCTGCTGGGTGGAATACTGCCTCTACGACGAAGCGAAGAAGACAGTGAACTGGGTGCCGATTGACTATCAGCAGTTCCGGTTCACATCGAACGCGATGGGCGACTTGAACATGCCGTGGAATTACATCGGCACGCTGACCTATTCCGAGTCGATGGTGCCGGTCGCGCTGCAGGCGTTCCCGCCGACGACGGTGATGGGATATGGATTCCCGGCTCTTTGGGGCTGGGTGCTCATGCCGGGTGTGCCGGTGAATCTCGGCCAGTCGGTGACGGTGAGCACGAGCAGAGCCGGAACGACGCCGAAGAATGCACGCTCGAACAAGGGTGAGAGTGTGAATCCGCCGAATCAGGTTCGGTGAAGTTTGGGGCTATTCCGGCACCGGCAAGAATGTGTACTCGTCCGTCGTATTGGTAACACCCGGCGGCACGCGCACGCGCATTCTCGCGTGCATGTCCACGTAAAGCAGGTTCGCTTCGATGTGTGAAGGGTGATACCAGATGCTGCCCCGGTCACCACCGGCTTCGAAGTTGTAGATCGGGTGCGTGCCGATCATCCAGGTTTTGCCCGTGTTGCCCACGAAGGGCATGCGGCCACCGTCGCCGGTTTCGGTGCGAGGGACGAGAGTGGGCCGTTCATCTCCTTCGAGCGCGTGATCGTTCAGTGTGTAGCTGGAGCCGACGAGGTCGTAATACGACTCAGTGGAATCAAATCCGGGGATCGGGACGCCGGTGTTGCGTGCGCCGCGATCGAGAGGGGAGCGGAAGGCATCGAGTTCGAATCGTGGATCGCCCTTAGCGGTCGGGCGCAGGTCCGATGAGACAACGTACTTGTTGAGCGGGCGTTTGTCGGCGCCTGTCGTGTTGATGCCGTAAAACGGGAGCTTTCCGGTCGTGCCGGCGAAGAGCGCGCCGATGACGGCGGAGCCGCCTTGTGGAAGATCGCCCTTGGCCTGAGGCAGGGTGTCGCGGTAGTCGTTGAAGTAGAGAGTGACCCCCACTCCAATCTGTTTGAGTTTGGAGAGGCACGAGAGCGAGCGGCCGGTGAGGCGGGCCTGCGCGAGGCCGGGGAGCAGAATGCCGATCAGCACCGCGATGACAGCGATGACGACAAGCAGCTCGATGAGCGTGAACGCGCGGCGCACGCAGGAGAGTACGGCGGTTGGAGAGAGGCTTACCGCTCTCCCGCGAGCGGGTTGCGGAAGTGCTTGTCCTGCACCGGCGCGACGGCCTCGAGGACCTTGCAGAGCACATTGGCCGGCGCGCCCACGGCGTTGACTTCGGTGACGAGGTGCTTGGGGTAGTAATCGAGCACGGGAAAGGTTTCGCGCTCGTAGACATCCCAGCGGCGGCGGATCACTTCCTCGCGAGCGTCGTCGGGACGGTTTTCCTTCAGCGCGCGTCGTGAAAGCCGCTTGATCATCTCTTCCTTGTCGTCGCACTTGAGGTGGACGATGCAGAGCACGTTGATGTACTTGTGCATCAGGCGTGCCTGCGCCACGTTCCGGGGCAGGCCGTCGAGGATGAGCAGGTCGGCGCGGGGCTTGTAGATGGAGAGCGTCGTGTACGCGTGGATGGTCTGCGACCAGAGCCGGATCACCACGTCGTCCGGAACCAGTTCGCCACGCGAGGAATAGGAATAGAAGATCTTTCCGATGTCGGAGCTGATGTCGATGTTGCGGAACATCTCGCCAGTCGACATGTGAAAGAAGCCCGGGATTGTCGCGAGGATCTTGCCCTGAGTTCCTTTGCCGGCGCCCGGAGCGCCGAAGAGCAGGATCGAGTTGTAGCGGTCTTCGGGCATTGATCGTTCCGGAGGGAAATGCAGCCGTGGCCCGGAAATGGGGTGGCGCGGGTGGGGTCGAAAGTGTAATCGGACCGGGCGGCCCACGTCTTCGCGCAAGAGCCGCTTGGACGCGAAAAACCCCGCCTTTCGGCGGGGTTTGCGCGTCCGAAATCGCTTACATGCACTTAGGTCTGGTCAGGCGGCACGCCGGCGCCGAATCACCCCGAAACCGATTGCAGCGAACAGAGAGACCGCCGCTCCTGGCGCCGGGATGTCGCAATCCGCACACGAGAGCTGGATATCCGCGATATCACCGGCGGACGGGTTGTATGACGAGTTGATGTCGGCGTTGGCGTCGTGCACGCCGGCCCGCATCGCCCCCGCCATGATGGTTCCGTTGTACGGCGTTCCCATGATGGTGAGTCCGGCCTGATCTATCAGGCGCATCGTGTGGCCGAGTTCGTGCAGCGACGCGATCACGGGGTCGTACGCGAGATTGCCGGCGAGGCCCCACGACGCGACGGGGCTGTACACGATTTCACCGTTCGTTGCCAGATTGCCGTTCATGTAGCGACGGAAGAAGGCGAGGCCGTCGTACGGACCCGGACCGATGCCCGGTGCAACCTCGGGCCATGTAGGATCCTCAAACTTCGACTCAATGCTGCCGGGCTGCTTGAAGCGGGGAACGCCGTTCTGATCGACGGGCTGACCACCGTTTGCGTTCGCGCCAAGCTTCACGATGATCTGGGGGGCTCCGCCTTGCGCCTGGCCAATTCGCAAGTCCCACTTGCAGTTGTTGTTCGTTTGCGAGTTGTTCCAGATGTCGACTGCTTGCAAGAAGGAGTCTTTGAGCGTCTTGGGATTCAGTCCGCCCATGACGACGACGTTGTCAATGTCGTATTGGCCACCTGCGAAATCGAAGTAAAGAACGCGGGAATTACCCGTCCAATCCCAGGATGCGTTGTAACCAGCCAGAGCGCTTGCGCCCGTGCCCGTCAAAGCGCAGATCGCCACCACCATGCTCATCTTCATGTCTTTCTCCTCGGTGCGGGGGGAAAGCGGAATTCCGCACCGAGAGATCAGCCTAATGAAGTGGAATCTGCGGTGCAAGCCGGTTTTGATGAATTCTGAGTCGCGTTTTTCGCTTCAAAAACCAGCACGCAGCGATGAAACACTCAGACCTGTTTCAGGAACCGAAGATCGTTTTCGAAGAGCAACCTGATATCGGGGATGGAGTAGCGCCCCATGGCGATTCGTTCAATGCCGAAGCCGAAGGCAAAGCCGGTCCATTCTTCGGGGTCGATGCCGCAGTGCTGGAGCACCGCCGGATCGACCATGCCGCAGCCGCCGAGCTCGATCCAGCGGGCGGGCTGATCGGGGCGGAGGCGGATCTTCATGTCGAGCTCGGCGCTCGGCTCGGTAAAGGGAAAGTACGAAGGACGCAAGCGGACTTCGGCGTCTTCACCGAAGTATGCGCGGGCGAACTGGAGAAGGGTGGTCTTGAGATCGATCATCGAAACGCCGCGATCGAGGTAGAGCCCTTCGATCTGGTGGAACATGAACGAGTGCGTGGCATCCACGGTGTCGGGGCGATAGACGCGGCCGGGCGAGATGATCTTGATCGGGTGCGCGAGCTTGCCGCCCCCGGCTTTCACGGCGGCTTCCATGACACGCACCTGCACGGTCGAGGTCTGCGAGCGGATCATGCGCGGGCGGGAGGTGTTGCGCGGATCATCGACATAAAAGTTGTCAGCCGGATCGCGAGCCGGATGGCCCGCGGGGATGTTGAGCTTGATGAAGTTGTGTTCGTCGTCTTCGAGCTCGGGTCCTTCGGCGACTTCGAAACCCATGCGCCCGAAGACTTCGCAGAGTTCATCGATCACGCGCGTGATGATGTGAGCGCGGCCGACCGACTGGCTGGAAACAAACCCGGGTTCGGTGACGTCGAGCTGGACGACGTTCGCACCGGCCGAACTCGCGACCAAAGCCTTCTTCGCTTCGAACGCCTGTTCGAGCGCCGCCTTCACCTGATTCATCTTCGCGCCGACCGCGGGCTTTTGTTCCTTCGGGACATCCTTGAAACCCGCCATTGCGGATTTGAGTTTGCCGCTGCCGGCGAGATAGGCAAGGCGCCAAGCTTCGAGGGCGTCTGCGGACGAAACCTTGCTCAGTTCGTCAAGGCCTTGCGTTTGAAGTTGATCAGCGAGTTCGAGCATGTGTGCGAATCGTATCGGGAACAGATGACCCACTCAAAGAACACGGCCCACCTTTCGGCGGGCCGCGCGGTTGTCTTGAAATCTCGAACTCACACTGACCCGGCGGGTCATTCAAACTTGGTTCAGGCCTTGGCCTCGCCCTTTTCCTTGCGGATCTTGGCGGCGAAAGCGGTGCGCTTGTCGGCAGCGCGGCGACGGGTGCTCGGCTTGCCGCCGATTTCCGGGCCTTCTTCGTTGCCGACAAACTGGAGCACACAGAGTTCAGCAGCGTCGCCGATGCGATGGCGGCCGAGCTTCACGATGCGGGTGTAACCACCGGCGCGATCGGTGAAGCGGGGCGCGACGCGCTCGAAGATGTGCTTGACGAGCTTGGGGGCCTTACGCAGTTCGCCGTAGCGATTGCGCTCGACTTCTTCCGACTTCGGGAGGTCAAAGAAGCCTTCGCGGAACTCGCGGAGGTTCTTGACGTGCTCCTTCTCGGCGTCGGTGGCGTTCTTCGGGAGGTACATCCACTCGAAGGCCATGCGATCGTGGCCGAGCTTGGCGATCACGCGGCGGCGCGAGGCGAGATCGCCCTTCTTCGCGTCGGTGATGATCTTCTCGACGAAAGGCTGCACGGCCTTGGCCTTGGGGATCGTGGTCGTGATCTGGCCGTGCTCAAAGAGCGAGGCGGCCATATTGCGCAGCATCGAATCGCGGTGCGAAGCGGTGCGGGTAAGACGTGAACCGGCGCGACGGTGGCGCATAACAGAGACTCCAAACAGGGCCTTGACCGGCGGCCGAGTGCCGCACGATGCAGGGCCGAAATACTAGGCTGGACCCTCGAAAAACTCAATTTCGACGATCAAATCAGCGGCTGGTGAAGCACAGGGCGGGCTTTTCAGCCCGCCCTGAGAATGAAATCAAGAAAACAAACCCTGCCTCAACCCCTTCCCTCAGGGAAGGGGGTTCATCAGGCCGGAATCTCGGTCTGCTTCACGACGAAGCCGTCGGGAAGAGTCATACCGAGGTCGAGGCCGATGTCCTGGAGCTTGCGCTTCACCTCGCGGAGGCTGGTGCGTCCGAAGGAGCGGAGCTTCAGGAGGGTGCCGTCGGTCTGGGTCACGAGCTGGGCAACGGTGTCGATACGGGCCGATTCCAGGCAGTTGCTGGCACGGACCGAGAGCTCGAGTTCGTTGGTGCTCATGTTGAGCTTGCGGATGAGTTCCTCGTCCACGCTCGCGGCAGCGGCCGCTTCTTCGCTCACCGTGTCCGGTCCGAGTTCGAAGTACTGGACGAACGGATTGAGGTGCTTGCGGAGAATCTTGGCGGCTTCGACCATCGCCATTTCGGGCGTGACGGTGCCGTTGGTCCAGATCTCGAGTGTCAGCTTGTCGTAGTCGGTGCGCTGGCCGACGCGGGCGTCTTCGACCTTGTAGCGGACGCGCTGCACGGGGCTGTAGATCGCGTCGATCGGGATGAGCCCGATTTCCTGATCCTCTTCCTGTGCCGCGATCTGCTCGCTGGCGGGGACGTAGCCGCGGCCACGGCTGACGGTCAGCTCCATCTCGAAGTCCACCTTCTCGGTGAGCGTCGCGAGGACGAGTTCCTTGTTGACGATCGTGACGGCGGTGTCGGCTTCGATCATGTCGGCTGTGATCTCGCCGGGGCCGCGGGCCGCGAGGCGCATGGTCTTGGACTCATCGCCTTCGAGCTTCACAACCAGGTTCTTGACGTTGAGAACGATGTCCGTTGCGTCTTCCATCACGCCCGGAAGGCTGCTGAACTCGTGCGGAGCGCCCTTGACCTTGATCTGGGTCACGGCGGCGCCTTCGAGGCTGCTGAGCAGCACGCGACGCAGGCTGTTGCCGACCGTCGTGCCGAAGCCGCGCTCAAAGGGTTCGATCACAAAGCGGCCGTACACGCTGCTGTTGAAGCGGGAATCGGCGCCGATACGAGTGGGAAGCTCAAGGCCACGCCAGCGGAATCGCATGTTCGAAATCTCCAGAACGGCGGCAGGGACACGGAACCGCGAGCCAAAGGCCCGCATTTCCAAACTGACTTGTCGCGAGCCCACCGATTCACGAGGAACGAAGGAAGCTGCCGCGCTTCACAACGCCTCTTCTGTTCGACAGGAGCGACACGATTCGAGAAAACACTGCGTGGTCTTTCGATCACGCAGCGTGAAAATGCATTAGACGCGACGACGCTTCGCGGGACGGCAGCCGTTGTGGGGTACTGGCGTGTGGTCTTCGATCGCCGAGACGCGAAGGCCGGTCGAAACCAGGCCGTTCACGGCGGACTCGCGGCCAGCGCCCGAGCCACGGATGCGGATCTCGACTTCGCTCATACCCATCTTGCGGACCTTCTGGCCGCAGGTTTCTGCAGCGCGGGTCGCGGCGAACGGGGTGCTCTTGCGAGCGCCCTTGAAGCCGATTGTGCCAGCCGAATCCCAAGCCACGGTCTCGCCGTTGGCATCGGTGATGGTGATGAGCGTGTTGTTCTGCGTCGCCTTGATGTGAGCGATGCCACGGACGACGTTCTTGCGGACTTTACCCTTCTTCGACATGCAATCCTCCGCGGATCATCCGACACGAAGTGTCGTCCCCGCTGTGCTAATTGGACTTGATTAAGCCTTGGCCTTGACGCCCTTCTTGCCGGCGACAGTCTTCTTCTTGCCCTTGCGGGTGCGTGCGTTGGACTGCGTGCGCTGGCCGCGGACCGGGAGGCCCTTGCGGTGACGCTCGCCGCGGTAGCTGCGGATGTCCTTGAGACGCTGGATGTTCTGCTGCACCTGGCGGCGGAGCGCACCCTCGACGAGATAGGTCGCGTCGATGATCGCGTTGATCTGCGCGAGCTGAGTTTCGGGGACTTCGCGAGCGCGAACGTCGCCGCTCACGCCGGCCTCTTCCAGGATGGCCTTGGCGAAATGCGCGCCGATCCCGTGGATGTACTGGAGGGCGTAAAGCATCTTCTTGTTGTCAGGCACGTCAACGCCGGCGATACGGGGCATCGGAACTCCTCAGTGCTTCGCGGCCAAACTGGCGCGAACAAGGCCGGCGCATGCGCCAGCGGACCAAACGAAAACTCTTATCCCTGCACCTGCTTGTGCTTGGGCTCTGCCTTGCAAATCACGCGCACCTTGCCCTTGCGGCGGACAACCTGGCACTGGTTGCAGATGCGACGAACGCTCGCTTTAACCTTCATGAGACACCTATTCCTGCTTGCTGTTCAAACTCGATCGGGACGAGCCCAACCGGGCCTAAATACCTGGGCCTAGATATTAGGCGTGGCCCCCGCGAAAGTCAGCTTTCCCGCGGGGTGGAATCTGTTCGGGAAGTCAGGAATTTGAAGCGATAGAGCCTCGCCAAGTGCCGGATGTAGCGGATTTGCTCCTTCAGGCTCAGTTTGCTTTCGCCCCGTTTGCGGTCGGCGAAATGGATCGGAACTTCCCGGGGCGTGTGGAACGGGCCCTTGACCAGCATCTCCAGGGCGATCTTGTAGCCGATGGGGTTGAGGTCCTTGGTGGCCTGAAAATCGGCCGCCCGCATCGCGAAAAAACCCGACATCGGATCGGAGAGCCTGGTGAGCGGACGGGCGAGCAAAGTTGCGGAGAGGCTGTTCACGCGCCGGAAAAGAGTCCAGGTCGAGTCGGTGCTGCCGCCGGCGATGTAGCGGGAACCGATGACGAAATCTCCCCCACTCATCCCGCGAGATCCCTGCTCGAGGACGGCAATCATCGCGGGAATCGCTTCCGGCGGATGACTGAGGTCGGCGTCCATCACCACGATGAACGAGGCGCTCGCGAGGCGACAGCCGGCGATGACTGCGGAGGAAAGACCTCGCTCTTGCGTGCGAACGTGCAATCGAACGCGCGGACGACCCAGTTCGCGGACGACGTTTTCTGTGCCGTCGTTGCTGTTGTCATCGACGATGATGATCTCGGAATCGGGAACAGCACGCTCAATCCGTTCGACCAGTTCGGCGATGTTCGCGGCCTCGCGGAATGTAGGGACGACAACAGAAACCTTCGGACGCGAGGCGCCGTCGATCGGCTCTTCGATCGATTTTGCGGACAGAACGGACATCATGAATTACGCCTGCTCCCAGGGCTCGCGAACCTCACCACAAGAAGCAATCCTAGAGGTCCACTACTTGAACCGGTCGGTGTCGGCATACACGCTCACGTACGAAATCCGAGCGGAGGACTTCGTCGATTCGATCAACAGTCGGGCAATCGGCGTTTGAGCATCCTGCCCCTTTCCGCTTTCTCCTCCAACAGGGAGCGACAGAAATCGACGGACTTTCCATGAACCAGGATTTGCGCCGGATTCAACCCGGCAGAGCGGATGGTCCGCGGCATCGAATGCCGTGATTGTGAGTTCCGCTTCGTGGTTACAGGTCAGTTCGAGAACGTTGCCGACCGCCGGGGGATCAAACCGAACGTCCAACTGCGGCGCGACCGACACGGCCGAAGCAGAAACATTCGCGGTGAAGTTTTCGATCACGGATGGTGTGACACGTGAGGGCATCGTGCGGGTCTTCATGAGTGCCGCGGCAGGTGAGCGCATGTAGTTGCGAAACGCGACGTCCTCCGGCCGGTCATAGAAGAGCACGCACAGGTTGGGATGCACCTGCAATTCTGTCGCTGCGGGGCCGAAACGTTCGGCTATTGCTTCGCGATTGACATGTGGCCCGCTGAAGGCGCTGATGAGTACGAACGAATACGCCGGGAATTCGTTTGGAGCAAACGAGCCGTCCGGGTTTGAGTACCAGCGTTTGTTTTCGATGTGCACGAACGGCGAGAAGTTCGGCTCGATCTGTTGTGGGCAAACGCCTTGCGAAGATCCAACCGACACAATCTTGCAGAACCAGTAATAGTCGTATCCGAATCGAACACCTCGCGCCTTGCAGGCTGCGTCGAGGTTCGCGATCGCCCGATATTCCCACGGTGCGAAAAGCGTCTTGTCGTCGAGCCGCCACAGCTGAAAGCGCCACGCCGAGAAAGCGCTTGCCACGAGCGCGATGCAGAGGAGTCCACGCGCAAGCCGCGGACGAAAGTCGCGAAAGTCCGCTGCCAAGAGCACGGCCAGCACAAATGAGGGAAGCACGAGAACGGGAATGAAGTAACGGATGTATGCGACATCGCCGACGTTTCCAAAGGCGATAGGCACAGCGATCGAAGTGCCGAACACAGCGATCGCATAGACCACAAAGAACAGATTCGAAATCTCCGTTTTCGACGGGATTCTGTTTGCGGGTCCCGGATGATTGAGAGCAAAGCGTCGGATGACACGGATCGAAACGACCAGCCACACTGCGCCGATCAGCAGCAGAATCCAGTAGTCGGCCATCACCGGGCGGAAGGTCCGCCACGCCTCGATCAGGTTTCGCCCGAGCAGCTTGAGATTGGGGAGCCAATCGGTCGCCTTTGGAAAATCGAAGGCGAAGAAGTGACGCCCCGCTGCTTTCGCGAGTGAAAACACGGCAAAGGCCGCGGCAAAGCCGGCAACGTGCAAACCCAGGACAGAGGGCTTGATCACGCGGGCGAACGCCAGAAGAGCGAGCGAGGCGAACATCGGTGCTACGAACTGCTCGAGCGAAAGGATGTCGCCGCAGACAAGCAGGAAATAGCAGGCGCTCATCACCAAGAAGCCGCCAATGGCCGGAGAGACGGTGAGCCTGGGAAGCGTGGCGGCGAGAAGGATCAGGGCCGTGACGATGCTGGAATAGTGGATGAACGGCCACAGCACCAATGTGAGCATGTCGGTCCGCGGGATCGGCAGCAGCACCGCGACAAGCAAAAGGAGCGTGGCGACGATGGGTCCGAACGACGCCCGATTGTCAGGGCAGAGTCGACGCGCGATAAGCCACAACAGCGCCGCCGTCGCCATCACAAGGACGCTCCCGTGAATCGCGATCGCAACTGAGGACTGAAACAGCAACGCAGCGATGACGCCGGGAAACAATTCGGGAAATAGAAAAAGAGGCGGAGGGAACGACCACCCGCTGATCGGGATTCCGAGTCGGAGGTCGCGAGCGAGCGCGAGCCCGAACCAGATATCCGAGTTCGGCCCGAACAAGAACGTCATCCGGAACGCCAGCAGCGCCAGCACAAGAGTTGCGACGCAGATCAGGGTCGCATCGAAAGCGCGGCCCCGCGAATTCGCGGCCGGCACGCGTGGCTCTGTTGGAATAGACGCTGGTGCTGCGTTGAGGATCATGCGAAGTCTGAGTTCGGACTATCGCGCCATCATCGCAAGCAGGTGCTGAGGACTCAGTGGCGGAAAGTGATGCGCGCCTTCGAAAGGTCGTACGGGCTCATCTCGACCGTGACTTTGTCGCCGGGCAGAATGCGGATATAGTTCATGCGCATTTTGCCGGAGACGTACGCCAGCACTTCGGTCTTCTGCTCGTTGGGCAGGCGAACCTTGAACATCGCGTTCGGAAGGGCCTCGGTGACTTCGGCCTCGAACGTGAACTTGTCGTCCTGCTTACCCATGAATCTCCCTGCGTGCGCGAATCAATGAAAACGATTGTGCTGAATCAACCACGAGGACCGTGGAACTTGGGGCCGCCTTCTTCACCTTCAGACAAGAAGCCCGCGTAGTTCCGCATGAGCAACTGGGCTTCCACCTTCTGGAGGAAATCCATGCAGACCGAAACCACGATGAGAAGGCCGGTGCCGCCCAGGAACTGCGTGACGCTCGGCGGAACGCCGAAGGCCTTGTTGACAACGACCGGCAGAATCGCGATGACCGAAAGGAACGCGGCGCCGACGAAGGTCACGCGGGTGATCACGGTCTCCAAATACTCCGCGGTGCGCGGGCCGGGGCGGAGGCCGGGAATGAACGAGCCGTGCTCCTTGAGCTGCTTGCTCATGTCCTGCGGATTGAACTGCACCGTGATCCAGAAGTAGCTGAAGAAGTAGACCATCACGATGTACAGCACGACGTAGAGATATTCACCCTGCGAAAAGTTGATCGAGAGGAACTGCGTCAGGTGATAGAAGAAGCCCTGCGAGGAGCCGGTGCGGTTCAGATACGAGTTGACCTGTTCGTGCGTCCAGGCGAAAAGGACGCTTGGGAACATCATCAGCGAACTGGCGAAGATGATGGGCATCACGCCGCCGTGATTGATTCGGAGGGGAAGATAGCTTTTCTGTCCGCCGAAGACGCGCCGACCACGCGTGTGCTTGGCCTGCTGAACCGGGATGCGCCGCTGCGCGACCGTCATCAGCACAGAGCCGCCTACGACGACCAGGAATCCCATGCACAGCATGATGAGGCCCATATAGCCCATCTTGTCTGAGTTGCCTGGATCGAAGTTGGCGCCGGCATCGCGGAGCGCCTGAGGCATGCCCGCGAGAATGCCCGCCATGATGATCATCGAGACACCGTTGCCGATGCCGAATCGGTCGATCTGTTCACCGATCCACATCAGGAAGATCGTGCCCGCGGTCAGCGTCGCGACCGCCATCGTCCACCAGAGGCCGCTGTTCACGTACTGAGGTTGAATGAAGTCCTGCGTGCGCAGATAGCCGACCCAGCCGGCGCCCTGAACGATGCAGAGCGCGACCGTGACGTAGCGCGTCCATTCCATGATCTTCTGGCGACCCGTCGGGCCTTCTTCCTGCAGCTTTTTCAAGCGGGGAGAGACGGTCGAGATCAGCTGGAAGATGATTCCCGCCGTGATGTACGGCATCACGCCCAGGCCGAAGATGGTCGAGTGCGAGAGCGAACCACCGGAGAACATGGTCACGAAATCTGCGACGCGACCGAACGCGCTGCTGCTTTCGGAGGCGTTCTTCATCATCTTCGCGAGCGCTTCCTGGTTGATTCCGGGCAGCGGAATCCAGTGTCCAATGCGGAACACCAGGAGCATGGCGAAAGTGAAGAGGATCTTGTTGCGAAGATCCCGGATGGAGAAGACGTTCTGGAGAGTGGCAAACATTCGTTGCTCGAGGGGGCGTTGCTCTAGGGAGCGTTACTCTGGCTGGCAGTTGAAACGCGGAAGGCCAAGTGTATTCCGCGAGAAGCGGAATGTGCAGAAACAAACGACCCCGCGTGCGTTCACGCGGGGTCGGGAATAGACATTGACAGGATTGTTGATCACTCGGCGGCGGGCGGCTTCTTGGAAGCAGCCTTGTCGTCGGCCTTGGCTTCAGCCTTGGCTGCCGGTTTGGCAGCGGGCTTCGCGGCGGCCTTGCCGTCCTTCGGTGCTTCCTCATCGGCCTCGTCCTCAACCACCTTCTTGGGCTTTGACGAGCGCTTGAGCTTCTTGGTGAGATTCTTCGGAGTGCGATCCTCGCTGGTGAGGTCGACGCCGCGAACCTTGTCACGCCGGGTGCCGGTCTGCTTCACGCTGCCACCGGCCTGCGTGATGAGCTGAGCGGCCTTGTCGGAAACGCGAGAGGCTTCAACGGTGAGCTTGACCTTGAGGCCCTCTTCGCCGACCGAGCCGAGGATCTTGAGATCGCGGCTGTCGTCGCGGACCAGGCCGGCTTCCTGCAGCGTCTTCAGATTGACCGTGCCACCCTTGGCGAACGACGCGTGAGCGACGATCTCGCGGAGGTTGACGATCCAGAAGTGCGTGCGGAACGGAGCGTTGGTGAAGCCGAACTTCGCCAAGCGGCGGAAGTATGGCATCTGGCCACCTTCGAACGAACGCTTGGAGGCGTGGCCCGAGCGCGCCTTGGCGCCCTTGTTGCCGCGGCCCGACTGCTTGCCGTGACCGGAGCCTTCGCCTCGGCCGACGCGCTTGCGCTTCTTATAGCGTCCGGCTTTGACTGTGATGTCGTGGATCATCATGGGAGAAACCCTCTCGGAAAATGCTTTGAGTTAATCAGGCCTGAGCCGCGCCACCGGTCGCACCATCAGCAGCCGTCGGAGCGCCGCCCTGCTGCTGGCCAGCGTCGCGTCCCGCGTTGCCGCGGCCACCGCCACCTTGGCCACCACGGCCACGACCACCACCGCCGCCCTGGCCGCCGCGTCCGCCGCGGCGATCCTGACCGATGGTGTTGACGGGGCCTTTCATCTTTTCGCCCTTGGTGGCGGTTGCTGCGAAGGCCTTGCCCTTTTCGATCTTCTTTTCGATTTCGGTGACTTCGAGCTTCACGCCGCGGGCTTCAGCGACTTCTTCGCGCTTCTGGAGCTTTTCGATACCGTCAAAGCAGGCCTTGACGATGTTGAACTTGTTCGTGTTGCCGTAGCACTTGGTCAGGCAGTCGGTGATGCCGGCCATTTCGAGGATGGCGCGGATCGTGGAGCCTGCAACGACGCCGGTGCCGGGCGAGGCCGGGATCAGGCGAACCTTGGAGGCGCCGAAGGAACCTTCGACCTGGTGCGGAAGTGTGCGGCCGGCCATCGGAACATCCGACATGGCTCGCTTGGCGTACTTCTGCGCCTTCTCGACAGCCTGGGGCACTTCGTTGCTCTTGCCGTAGCCGAAGCCGACGCGACCCTTGCGATCGCCGACGACCACGAGCGCGCCGAAGCTGAAGCGACGGCCACCCTTGACCGTTGCGGAGGTACGGAAGACGCCCACGGTTGTGGACTCGATTGAACTTGCTTCGTCAAGAATCTCGGGCATGGGTTTGGTCCTAGCAGTCAGCTTTCAGCGTTCAGTGAAGACAATTCAGAATTTGAGGCCGGCCTTGCGGGCAGCGTCGGCAAGGGCCTTGACGCGGCCGTGGAAGCGGAAGCCGGAACGATCGAACACGACGGCGCTCACGCCCTTGCTCTTGGCGCGCTCGGCGAGGAGCGTGCCGACAGCTTCGGCTGCCTTGGAGTTGCCGGTCTTTTCCGTCTTGAGCGACTTGTCGGTCGTCGAGGCGGCTGCCAGCGTGCGGCCGGAGAGATCGTCGATGATCTGGGCGTACATGTGGTTGAGCGACTTGTAGATGCTCAGGCGGGGCTGCTGCGTGGTACCGGAGATCCGCTTGCGGAGACCGACGCGCCGGCGTGCCCGACGAACCTGCTTGTTGACTTGCTTGTTCATGACTGTTTCTTTCGCTGAATGACGGATCAGGCTCCGAACTGCTTGCCCTGCTTGCGCTTGATGACTTCCTCGGCGTACTTGATTCCCTTGCCGTTGTACGGCTCGGGCTTGCGCTTCGCACGCATCGCGGAGGAGAACTGACCGACGAGCTGGCGTGAAACGCCGGAGACCTTGATCGGAGTCAGTTCGCCGACCTGCTTGTCGACGACGACGGTGATGCCTTCGGGGACGGGCATCAGAATCGGATTGGCGAAGCCGACCGAGAGCTTGAGATTCTTGCCGGCGAGCGAAGCGGTCCAGCCGGTGCCGACGACCTGCATCGTCTTCTCGTAGCCCTTGGTGACGCCTTCGATCATGTTGCGGATGAGAGCGCGGGTGGTGCCCCACTGCGCCTTGGCATCGGCATCGTTCGGCGAGGTGCCGTCGGCGAGAGCGACGGTGATCGCCTTTTCGCTTTCTGCCCACGTGATCTTGACCTTGGGGTGCACCTGGAGCTTGTCCTTGCCCTTGGCGCCCTGGAGTTCGACCGTGTTGCCGCTGACGGAGACTTTGACTCCGGCGGGGACTTCGATTGGCTTTTTACCGATACGAGACATGATCTGAAACTCCTAAGGCGTGTTGCTCGCGGATTGTGTCCGGCTTCCGCCTGTGTGTGAAATTACTCGATGGTGCAGAGAAGTTCGCCGCCGATGCGCTGCTCGCGGGCCATGCGGTCGCTGAGCACACCCTTGCTGGTGGAGACGATGGCGATTCCCAGGCCCTGCATGGGCTTGGGGAGAACGTCAACGCCGCGGTACATGCGCCGGCCGGGCTTGCTCATGCGCTCGAGCGAGTGCATGAGCGGATCGCCGCCGGTGGTGTACTTGAGACGGATCTTGATCAGGCCCTGACGGCCGTCTTCGATCACATCGAAGCCATCGATATAGCCCTCGTCCTTGAGGACGTTGGCGATGCCGCGGCAGACCTTGCTGTTGAGGCAAGTGACGCCCTTGGCCTTGATATGGACCGCGTTGCGGATCCGAGTGAGCATGTCTGCGATGGGGTCGCCGATAGACATTTTTGCAGTACCTCTTTCGTGCGCGTGGGGGTTACCAGCTGGCCTTGCGCATGCCCGGAATCTTTCCTTCCAGGGCGAGTTTGCGGAGCATGATGCGGGAGATGCGGAACTTGCGATAGACGCCGCGGGCGCGGCCGGTCAGTTCGCAGCGCCGAACGATTCGGGTGCTGAACTTGGGGGTACGACGGCTTTTGGCCATCTGTGCCTTGGTAGTCATTTACTTGACCTCCGGCTTCTTGAACGGCATGCCGAGCTGCTCGAGAACGAAGCGGCTGCGGTCCTTGGTGGAACGTGCGAAGCAGACGTTGATGTTCATGCCGTGGGTGAAAGCCGCCTCGGCCATGTTGATTTCGGGGAACACACCCTGCTCGGTCACGCCGGTGGCGTAATTGCCCTGGCGATCAAACGCCGTGTCGGAGAGACCACGGAAGTCCTTGATACGCGGGGTGGCGAGGTTGATGAATCGATCGAGGAAGTGCCACATGCGGTCGCGGCGGATCGTCACCATGGCGGACGACTCGTAGCCTTCGCGGAGCTTGAAGTTCGCGACGCTCTTCTTCGCCTTGATCACGATGGGCTTCTGGCCCGTGACCTTGACGAGAGTCTCAAGGACCTGAGCCTTGATGTGCGGCGGGATCTTGGTGCCCTCGATGTGGCGACCCATGTTGACGTTGAGCACGATCTTCTCGAGCTTGGGCATCGCCATCGGGTTCTTGATCCCGAACTTCTCGGCGACCTTCGCGCGGACTTCGGACTCGTACTTGACCTTGAGGCGCGGCGGCGTCTTCGGGCCGGTTTCGGCCGGAGCGTCGTCGTACTTGCCCTTCTTGGGCGCGCCGCTCTTGGACTTGGAGTCGGGCCGGCCCGCTCCACCGCCACCTTGCGGCTTGCCCTGCTTGTGCTGTTTATCTTGTTCGCTGGCCATGGGTGTTCTCTTGATCGGGATCAGTGCGGCTTCTTGGACTTGGTGCGCCCGGCCTTGTGCAGGACGGAGAGTTCAGCGCCACCCTTGACGGCGACGCGGACTTTGGAACCGTCCGACTTCGTGACGAAGCGGACGCGGCTGGGCTTGCCGTCAGCAACGGGGCTGACGTTGGACATGTGGATCGGGGCTTCGCGCTGCACGAGGCCGCCCTGAGGCGCTGCCTGGGTGGGCTTCATGTGCTTGACGCGGAGATTTACGCCCTTGATGTAGACGCGATTGTGCTTGACATCGACGCGGACGACTTCGCCGGTCTGGCCCTTGGAGCCGCCGGAACGAACGTAGACCGTGTCACCTTTGCGAACGTGCGCTGGCATATCAGACCACCTCCGTCGCGAGCGAAACAATCTTCATGTAGTTCTTCTCGCGGAGTTCACGGGCGACTGGTCCGAAGATTCGGGTGCCCTTGGGGTTTCCGTCGTCCTGGATTAGGACCACGGCGTTCGAATCAAACTTGACGTACGAGCCGTCGGAGCGACGCGTGGCCTTGGTCGTGCGGACAACCACGGCCTTGGACTTGTCGCCTTCCTTCACGTCGGAACCCGCGAGGGCCCGCTTGATGGAGACGAAAACCCGGTCGCCGACGTTGGCGATGCGGCGGGTGAACGCGCCGGTGGCGGTCGAGCCGCCGTACACGCGGATCACGTAGGCGATTTTCGCGCCCGAGTTATCCGCAACTTCGCATCGTGTTTCTTGCTGGAGCATTGGTGGGTCTTCTTGGCTGGGTCGGTGCGAGCGGACTAGATCAGACGATTTCCTTGGCGCTGGCGAGGGCCGTCGCGGCGGCGCTGCGGCGCTCCACCACACGGACGAGGCGCCAGAACTTGGTCTTGCTCATCGGGCGGCACTGCGCGACTTCGACGACGTCACCGAGCTTGCTCTCGTTGTTCTCGTCGTGGATGTGCAGCACGGTGCGCTGACGGATGTACTTGCCGTACTTGGGGTGCATCGACTGGTACGCGATCACGACCTTGCGCGTCTTGTCGCGCTTGTCGGACTCGACGACGCCGATCTTCGTGCCCTTGGGCTGAGTCGCCTCAGACTTGGCATCGTTCTTGGCGGCGGGCTTTGCGGCTTTGGCTGTGCTGGTGGGCATTCGTGTCTTTCCCAAAGTGGGAGTTGAATCGAGAGAGCTTGTTTACTTCTTGCTGGCGTGCTGACGGGTGCGAAGCTCGGTGTTGAGGCGAGCGATGTTCTTGCGGGTCTTGGCGAACTGGCTCGTGTCCTTGACCTTCTCGGTCACGGTCTGCGAACGCAGGTCGAAGAGCTTCTTCTGAAGGCTCGCGAGCTCGTCCTTGAGCTGCTGATCCTGGAATTTCTTGACATCGAGGGATTCGGACTTCATGGCATACTCCAACAACTCAAATACTTTCCAGAATCAGACGCGGACTCGACGACCAACGAAGCGGGTCTTGACGGGCATCTTCATCGCGACGCGGACGAAGGCGAGCTTGGCGGTCGCTTCCGGCACGCCGGCGATCTCGAACAGAACGGTGCCGGGCTTGATGCGGGCAGCCCAGTACTCGACTTCCGCCTTACCGGTTCCCATTCGCGTTTCGAGCGGCTTCTTGCTGATCGGCTTGTCCGGGAAGACGCGGATGAACAGCTTGCCTTCACGCTTGAGGAAGTGCTGTGCAGCGACGCGACCGGCTTCGATCACGTTGCCCGGGAGCCACGCGCCATCGAGCGACTGAAGGCCGTAGTCGCCGTACGCGACGTAGTTGCCCTTGGTCGCCTTGCGCGGACGAACCCGGCGCTGCTCCTTGCGAAACTTCACTCTTTTAGGCATCAAGGCCATGAGCTGAACTCCAGAAACCGAAAAGCGGGAAACAGGGAACGGAAAGTAACAACGGGCAGGACAGGATCAGCGACGGCCGCGGGCGCGGGCGCGACCGCCGGCTGCATCAGATTCTTCTTCGGTACGCTCGGTCGTATAGAGGCCCTTGTAGACCCAGCACTTCACACCGATCACGCCGTAGGTCGTCATCGCTTCGGCGGTTCCGTAGTCGATGTGAGCCTGGAGCGTGGAGAGCGGGAGCGAACCCAGACGCATCGCCATGACGCGGCTGATTTCGGCGCCACCGAGGCGGCCACCGACCTGGATACGGACACCCTTTGCACCAGCCTGCATCGCGGCATCGCAGCGCATCTTGATGACGCGGCGATAGGACGCACGCTTCACGAGCTGCTCGGCGACGGCTTCGGCGATGAGCTTGGCTTCGAGGTCCGGGTTGCGGATCTCGAGGATCGAGATCGCGACCTTGCGGCCCGTCATGTACTGAAGCTCTTCGGTCATGCGCTCGACTTCGGCGCCCTTGGGGCCGATCACCAGACCCGGACGGGCGGTCTTGATGATGACCTTGAGCTCTTCGCGGGTGCGCTCGATGTGGATATCGCTGACGGCGGCGTATGGGGGCTTGCGGTTGAGGCGCTTGTCGAGGTACGCGCGAATCTTCGCGTCTTCAACGAGCAGCTCGCCGTAGAGGGCCTTGGGGGCGTACCAGCGGCTCTTGTGAGCCTCGGTGATGCCGAGCCGGAAACCGAATGGGTTGGTCTTTTGTCCCATGGAAATTGCGCTTACGCGCGCTCCTGAACGCTGACGGTGATGTGCGTGAGGCGTTTGAGAATCTGGTGAGCCCGGCCGCGGTCCTTCTGATTGAACCGCTTGATGCGAGGGGCGTCGTCGATGCGGGCTTCGGAGACGATGAGGTTCGTCACGTCGGCTTCGTTCTGCTCGGCGTCGGCGATGGCCGCGGCGAGGCACTTCTTGACGTTGACGGCGGCGCGCTTGGTGGTGAAGGTGAGGAGGTTGAGGGCCTCGTCAACCGACTTGCCGCGAACGAGATCGACCAGGAGGTCGGCCTTGCGGGGCGAGCCACGGTGGAAGCGGACTTCGCTCGTGAACTTGGCGATGTCTTTGCCCGCGACGCCCAAGGCGCCAGCAAGCTTTTCGATGTCGCCCTTGCGAGCACGCGGGTGATTGCGGCCACGAAGCCAGTTGGCAAGTGCGGACTTGGCGGAAGCGCCCTTGAGTCCGTCGCGCTCGATGGCCTGCGCGAGTTGATCGCGCGTCACCTTGCGGGTTCCGGCGAGCTGTTTGATTCTGTCGGCTCTGATTCTCACGTGAAAAACCTCCGAACGATCCGCTTGCTGTCTGACCTGTCCCACCCGATCAGTCTGTCCGATTCAATCCCCCACCACCGACCCCCACACCGACTTGCTTAGCCGCCCTTTGACGGACCAGCCTCGTCCACGCCTTCCTTCTTGTTCGTGTGACCACGGAAGGTGCGGGTGTTGCTGAATTCGCCGAGCTTGTGCCCGACCATGTCCTCGGTCACGAACACATCGATGAAGATGCGTCCGTTGTGGACCTTGAACGTGTGTCCGACGAACTCGGGAACGATGGTGCAGCGACGAGCCCATGTCTTGATGGGATCCTTCTTCCGCTGCGCGTTGAGATTCTCGATCTTGCGAAAGATCTTCTCGTCGACGTACGGACCCTTTTTCAGGCTGCGACCCATGTTCTCGTTTCCTCGGTGTACTGACTGATCTGGTACCTGGACTGGTGACTGGTCTGACGGACTGTGAACGCTGAATTACTTGAGCTGGCCGTGCCGCTTGGTGACGCGACGACGGATGATGAGCTTGGTCGAGTGCTTCTTGCGATTCCTCGTACGGCCACCCTTGGCGTGAACGCCGGTGGGTCCGCAAGGAGGACGGTTGCCCTTGGAGCGACCGGAGCCGCCGCCGAGCGGGTGGGCATGGTGGCTCTTGGCGACGCCGCGGGTGATCGGGCGACGACCGAGCAGGCGGGTAATGCCGGCCTTGCCGAGACGGCGAAGCCGATTATCACCGTTGCCGACCGCGCCGATCGTGGCCATGCAGGTCTGGGGAACGCGACGCACTTCGCCCGAGGGCAGAACGAGCGTGGCGTATTCACCTTCTTTGTTGGACAGCCGAGCGAAGGTGCCGGCGCCGCGGCACATCTGTGCTCCGCGACCGGGCTGCAGTTCAACGCAGTGCACTTCGAGACCGGTCGGGATGAACGCGAGCGGCATGGCGTTGCCGACTTCCGGCTCAACAGCCGAGTTGATCGAAGTCTGAACGGTCTGGCCGTCCTTGATGCCGGCGGGAGCCGGGATGTAGCGCTTGACGCCATCGGTGTACTGCACGAGAGCGATGTGGCAGGTGCGATTGGGGTCGTACTCGACGCCGATGATCTTGCCATCGATGCCGTGACGGTCCTTGCGCTTGAAGTCGATGAGGCGGTAGTTCTTCTTTGCACCGCCGCCGATGCCGCGGGAGGTGATCACGCCCTGGTTGTTGCGTCCGCCCGACTTCTTGATGGGGGCGAGCAGCGACTTCTCGGGGTTCTTCTTCGTGACCTCGGCGTGCATGTTGACCGAGGCGAATCGACGCCCGGCGCTGGTCTTCTTGTAGATGCGAATCGGCATAAGTCGGCTCCCTGCCCAGTGGCTGGGTGAGGTTTAGAACAGTTCGATGGTCTCGCCCTTTTTGAGCGTGACGATGGCTTTCTTGACGGTGGGTTCAACGCGAAGACCGAAACGCGTGGGCTTGTACTTGCCCTTGCTGATGACGGTGTTCACGCCGGTGACGTTGACCTTGTAGAGCGACTGGACCGCATCCTTGATCTCGGTCTTGGTCGCGCGGGGGTCAACGAGGAACGTGTACTTGGTGAGCTCGTTCATCGCGAAGGTGCCCTTCTCGGTGACGAGTGGCTTCTTGATGATGTGGTGAGCTGCGACGTTGGCTGGCATTTAGCGGGCCTCCTTCGTCTTGCCGGCCGACTTCTCGGCGGAAGCCTTCTTGGCGGGTTTCTCGGCCTTGGCCTTCGGAGCCTTAGGGGCCTTCTCGACGGTGCCGGCTGCGGCGCCAGCGCCCATCGGGGTGACCTTCGCGTCCTTGCCGGTCTGCGAAGACGGGCCGGTGAGCCAAGACTCGAGTTCAGCCTTGGTGATCACCAGGTAGCGGTGATTCAGCATGTTGAAGGCGTTGATGTCGGTGGAGTGAACCAGCGAGACGCCTTCGATGTTGCGGGCCGAGAGGCGAGCGTTCTTGGTCTGGGCCGCATCGCTGCCGAGAGCGACGAGGGCGGACGCATCAACCTTGATCGCTTCGAGGAATGCGCTGAAGTCCTTCGTGCGGGGCTCTTTCAGCGAGATCGAATCAACGACCTTGACCTCGTTGTCCATGAGCTTCGCGAGGAACGCGTTGCGATTGGCCTTGCGCCGCATCTTCTTGGGCATGTCGAGACGGAAGTCCTCGCGCGTCTTCTTCTTGGAGTGGCCGTGGCCACCGCCCTTGAAGATGTTGGCCTTGCGGTCGCCGTGGCGGGCGTTACCGGTGCCCTTCTGCTTATAGATTTTACGGGTCGAGCCTTCGACCTCGTGACGGTTCTTGGTGCGGGAAGATCCCTGGCGAAGGTTCGAGTGGTATCGCACGTAAGCCTGTTTGATCAGGCTCGCGTTGATCTCGCCTCCGAGGGCTTTTTCGTCAATGGTCAGTTTCCCGACCGACTGACCCTGCATGTTGAAGACGGTGACATCCATCTGTCTTTTTCTCGTCCTGACGCCTCACCGGTCCAGCGGGCTCGAACGAGCGTCGCTGGTGCCGGCACTTACTCGCCTATCCGTCCGCCTCCTATTCCCTCCAAGGGAGCACGAGTTTGCACTCGCGGGGGTCGGCTCGGAATCGACTCGGCCGTCCGGGTTTGAGGGCTGCGAACCCATTCAAACCCTTCATTTGTCGTCGCTCGGCGGTTTCATGCGGGGCGAACCCCTCTGACCTCTCGAGCCCACCGACCTCTGCCTTTGAGAGACCGGCGGCGACTTTCCAAACTGAGCCCCCCGAAATGTGAAATGGGGGGTCGCGATTATTGTCCTGCCCCGAGGCCCGGACAAGTTTCTTGGGTCGTGAAGCGGACGGAATCCTTACTTCGCGACGGTATTTTCAATCCAAAGGCTTCGTTCGCACTACTTCTTCGCGGCATCGGCGACCTTTTTGGCCTTGCTGCGATAGAGACGAGTCGCCGGGCGGACTTCGATGATGCCCGTATTTGCACCGGGAACCGAGCCCTTGACCAGCAGGAGGTTGTTGCCTTCGTCAATGCGGACGATGTCGAGCGAGCGGCAGGTGCGGCGAACGGCGCCCATGTGGCCGGCCATCTTCTTGCCCTTGGCCAAGCCGCCGCCGAAGCCGCGGTTGGAGCAGAGCGAGCCGATCGAGCCGGGGGAGCGGTGCTTGCGTTCGGTTCCGTGCGAAGCAGCCTGGCCCTTGAAGTGCCAACGCTTCATCGTGCCCTGGAATCCCTTGCCCTTGCTGGTGCCGATCACATCGATGTAGAGAGTGCTGGCGAGGTCTTTGACCGTGAGCGTCTGGCCCAGGGTGAAGTTCGCGGCGTCCTTCTCATCGATGCGGAATTCGCGGTGGACGCGCTGTGCACCAACGCCGGCCTTGGCATCGTGGCCAATGACGGGCATGGTCGAGCGGCGAGCCTTGATTTCTTCGAAGCCGATCTGAACAGCGGTGTAGCCGTCCTTCTCCATTGAACGCACCTGCGTCACAACGCAGGGGCCAAGCTGGAGGACGGTGACGGGGACGTTGACACCGGCATCATTGAAGACGCGGGTCATGCCGACTTTGCGACCGAGCAGTGAGAGTGCCATATGGAGACCTTTCCGAAAGTGGCGGCTTTTGTGAGAGGCTCCTCCATCGGGGAGCATCGCCGCGGATTGAATGTCAAATCTCTGTCGACGAAAAAGGGCCTGAAAACAGGCCCTGATTGAACAAACTTACGCCTTGATCTTGATGAACACGCCGGCGGGAACCACGAGGCGGTTCAGGGCTTCGACGGTACGAGCGTTGGGCTCGATGATGTCGATGATGCGCTTGTGCGTGCGGATTTCGAACTGCTCGCGGCTCTTCTTATCGATGAAGGGCGAACGCAGAACGGTGTAACGCTCGATGCGGGTCGGAAGCGGGACGGGCCCGGCGACTTTCGCGTTCGTGCGCTTCGCGTGCTCAACGATTTCCTTCGCGGAAGCGTCGAGGGCGATGTGGTCGTAGGCCTCCATCCGAATTCGAATCTTGCCACCGGTCATCGCGAAATCGCTCCGTTTCAAAGAGTGAGGTGAACTGGTCCAAACCACGCGGGCGAGAAACCTTGGGAGTGCGATCGGTCGCGCTCCCGCAGCAGGTTTTTGGCTGGTGCGTAGCTGAGAAGCATAGGCCCTACCCCTAGCGGGTCAACCCGGGAAGGATGCGGGAAGGGCATTCTGAGGGCCTCGCGGATGAGTCTTTCGCAACCGGAGAGGGCATTGCGGCGGATGTTTGATGCCTTTGCTCCGAATCCGTCGGGATCGGTGAGAATTGCCGATGATAATGGGGTGGGATCGGCAGATGGAGTTGGAGCGGCGAGGCTGAAAATTCGAACTCGAGCGTGGAAGGAACCACGGATGAAGATCGTGCGCGGACGGAACCTGATTGCCTTTGCGTGTGTGCTTGGAGTTTCGATGGTCGCCTCTGCGCAGAACAGCGGGAAGCTGCCGAAGAACGGAACACCTGCGCCGGCGCCAGCTCAAAAAGCCGCTGCCCCCGCCTCCCCCACTTTCGGCGCGGTGCGCTTCAATGAAAAGCCGCTTCGTGTCGAGACGATGGGATTAACGATGTCGCTGCCGGTGGGCGCGAGCGCGAGCTCGACGGCGATCGGAAATCTGGCGGCTGTGCAGGTGACGGGGCCGGACAGCAAGTGGATGTCGGGCGCGCGCGTGCTTGAGAGCAGCGATCTGAACCTGACCCTGCAGCAAGTCGCCGACACAAATCTGAAAACGCAGCTCGGCGCCGACACCGTTATGGTGGGCGCAGAGGGACCAAGCGGCGCGCAGCTCATCGAGCGATCGCAGAATCTCGTGATCGGCACGCTGCCGGCGGAACGGTTTTACGTGCTCGGTCCGAAGGACACGGATCCGAAGCATGCGGGTCGGCCTCGGCTGATCTACGGAGTGACGTTCATCAAGCTCGGGGCGGGACGCTTTGCGTGCTTTGAATCAAGCTGCGGCGAAACAGATCTTGATCGCGCAAAGCCGGAAATGGAAGCGATGATCGCGACGGCGAGCTTCATCGATGCGGCAAGCCTCGAGAGTTCCAAGCGTGCGCTGCTCGATTCGGGCGATCGATTCATGAAAGGGCTTGACGCAGCCGCGCTGCGCTCGGCGGCACTCGAAGCCAAAGAGACCTGGTGGCGGCTGTACGTGCCTGCAAAGACAGGTGCGGATGCGGACGCGAAAGAGGTCGGATACCGGCGGATTCGCACGTCGATCGGCAAGCGCGGTCAGCTTGACCCGAATCGCGATCCGGCGAAATTCACGGGCGCGGACCTCGACGAGGGCATTCTGGTGCAGGTCGATTTCCGGGGCGTTCTCGGTGAATCGAGCGACGCGCTGACGGACTCCCAAGGCATTTTCTTCCAGACGTTTGATCGCAAGGAAGAGATGTGGAGCCTTAGCACGAGGGTGCGCCAGGCGAAGAACGATCGGACAAGCACGGAACTTGGAACCCGCAGAGGAAACCAATTGACGGTGAAACGCACCGATCGTCCGGCGACGACGCTGATTGTGCCGGAGCGTGCGTATCTGTCGCGGGTGGAATCGTTTCTGGTGCAGCGAATGTTGATCGCGGCGAGACTAAACACGGAGTTTGCGTTCAACACCTACTCGTCGGAAACAGACTTGATCGAGATCCGTCGGGAGATGGTGGAGCAGCCCCCGGACAAGCCGAAGTTCTATCGCGTGACGACCCGGATGAGCGACGGAGCTCCGGCGCAGGTGGCGATGTGCCGCGAGAACGGGGAACTGGTTTTCGCCGACCTTCCGGGCGGGGTGAAGGTGGAGCCGACTTCGCTGGAGCGCCTGGTGAAGATGTGGAAGTCGAAGGGATTGCCGCTGGACTAAGCACCGAATTCCGGAGCCGCTTGCTTTGAATCCTGAGACCAGTCCCGATCGCAGCGTGCTACCTTGTGTGCATGGCGACGGATCGTCTTATCGGCGCGGGGGCGAGCGCGGACCCGCGTGAGGAGCAGCGCAACTGGGCGCTGCGGCCGACCAATATCGATGAGTACGTCGGCCAGGAAGATCTGATCGAGCGGCTGCGGATTGCGATCAGTGCCGCGAAGAAACGGAACGAACCGTGCGAGCACGGGCTTTTTCATGGGCCCCCCGGACTGGGCAAGACGACGCTGGCGCACTTAATTGCGACGGAGATGGGTTCGGGCATTCACGTCACGAGCGGGCCGGTGCTGAGCAAGGGAACGGATCTGGTGGCGGCGTTGACCTCACTGCGCGAGCGCGATGTGCTGTTTATTGATGAGGTGCATCGGCTGCCGCCGTCGGTGGAAGAGTTTGTCTATCCGGCGATGGAGGATTTCAGGATCGATGTGCCGGTCGATAGCGGGCTTTCGGCGCGGACGGTGCAGATTCGGTGCAAGCCGTTCACGCTGATCGCGGCGACGACACGGGCAGGGTTAATCTCGAGCCCCCTTCGCTCACGCTTTGGAATCACGCATCACCTGCGGTATTACTCGGAAGCGGAACTTGTGCGAATCTTGAAGCGGAGCTGCTCGCTGCTTGAAGTGTCGGTTGAGCACGAGAGGTGTCTTGCGAGCATCGCGGCACGGTCGCGGGGCACGCCCCGAATTGCAAATCGGCTTCTGCGGCGGATTCGCGACTACGCGAGCGTGAAGAGCGACGGGATGATCCGGCCCGCAACGGTGGCGCAGGCGCTGAAGCTCGAAGGTGTCGATGATCTTGGGCTTGATGAACTCGATCGTGGATATCTGCGTGTGATCGCGACGACGTATTCGGGCGGACCTGTCGGGCTCGAAGCGGTCGCGGCGACGATGAACGAAGATTCGGGAACACTCGAAGATGTGGTCGAGCCGTTTCTGCTGCAGATCGGGTTTTTGGCGCGGACGCGGCGCGGGCGGCAATTGACAAAGGCGGCCTGCGATCACCTGGGAATCGCGTGGCGCGGCACCGACAATTTATTTGACGGCGACGGCGTAAAGGCGTGAGTTCTGATTTGAGCGTTGGTCCAAGGCAAGCGCCCCAGATTCAGTTCAACGCTTGCCGGCCGGCTCGCGCATCGACTTGGATAGTTCTTCCTCGATGTAGAGGATGCACTGGCAGGATGCGCACCGGGTGAGCTTGCCGGAAACCAGCAAACCGTTCACAGCTTCGACCGGGATCGCCATCATGCACGAGCCGCAGTGGTATTCGTGGCGCCGGCGGTCGGCCTCTTCGATGTGGGCCATGGCTTCGTCGCCGCGGGTCTGGACCAGGCGCTCGAAGACGGTGAGCGTTTCCTTGGACAATTCCTTGGCGAGCGTGTCGCGTTCTTTTTGGAGGTCGGCGAGCTTGTCCTTGATCTCGGCGGCACGCTGATCGCGGTCGCTGACGGCCTTGACCTGGATGCGCTCGCGCTCGACACGGCTCTTTTCCAGTTCTTCGACCTGGCGGCGGAGTTCCTCGGCCTTGGACATCTGCTCGAGAGCCGAGGTCTCCTGGCGGTCGCGATCGGCCTTGATCGTGTTGACCTCGGTGAGGAAGGCCTTGTATTCCTTGTTGGTCTGAGCGGTGTTCATCTGCTCGCGGATGGTGGCCATCCGGACATCGAGGCGTTTAACTTCGCCTTCGAAATTCGAGCCTGTCGCCGTGAGCTGGCGAAGCTGAGCTTCGATCGACGCCTTCTTGGCGTCGATGTCGGTGATCAGCCGAGTCTGCTCGGCGAGGTACTTCTCCGCGGCGCTCAGGCGTGAGCGAAGACCTCGGTACTGCTTGTCAACTTTGAAAACGCTGAGGAGCTTCGACGTGACGTTCATGTGCACTCCGCCAACAGCCTGACTGTAGTCGCGCACCGGGCTCCGGTCGTCAACTCTTTGGCCTATCCGTGCAGCGGAAGCATTAAACGGAGCCACCAATATGCGAACGGAGCGACCAGAAGCGGGGAATCGAGCACATCGAGAATGCCGCCGAAGCCGGGAAGGGTTTTTCCCGAGTCCTTAATGCCTGCGTCACGCTTCAGGAGGCTCATCATGAGGTCGCCAACCTGGCCGATCAGCCCGAACAAAAGGCCGGTGATTGCCCCAACCAAGACCAAGTGGCCCGGTCGCTCTTTCCATTCGATGAGCATGACGCCGACCACCCCGACGCTCATCGATGCGATCACTCCCCCAACCAAACCCTCCCAGGTCTTGCCAGGGCTGAGCCAGAGAATCAGTTTTCGCTTACCGAAAGCGCGGCCGGTGAAGTAGGCCCCGGTGTCGCACGCCTTGATCATCAGCAAGACCCACGCAACGGTCCAAACCGGGTGCTCGCGGCGAATCGCGAGGATGAAGCCGAACATGAGGCCGAGGTAAACGAACGCCAGCATCGTGCCCCCGGCCGCGGCGATGACACCTTCAGTATTTTTATGGCGCGAGTAAAAACGAAGGGCCACGATCAGCACGAGGACCGCGGAGGAGCTGACGATGAGGCCGCCGGTGGCGGGATCCCAACTCGGGCCGAGCGTGGTCGCGCTCGGGTTGAAGTTTCGGGGGATGAAGGTTGAAACGCAGAGGCCAAAGAACGCTGCCATGGTGGTGATGCGCCGGGATGCGTCGATCGCCTTGTCGTGGAGAATGTCGGCAAGCTCGCGCGCGGCCATGATGCTGAGCCCGACCATCACGATGAACAGAATGATGCCGGGGGGCAGGGTGGGATGCGGGTAGCCAAGATTCGTGAACCACGCCGGGCAGGGAAGCTGATCGAGATAGCCGTCGAGCCAGAGCAGCGCGAGCAGGAGCGCGATAAGAAGCGGGCCGAGCAGAAGACGGTCACGCACTGCCGTCTCCCGACGTGATGGAGTTCGCGGCGTCTGATTCATCGAGCCCGCCGAAGCGGCGCGAACGACCGGCGAAATCGCGGATGGCCGTGTGCAGGCAGACAGCGTCAAAGTCCGGCCAGAGTGTGTTCGTCACGTACATCTCGGCATAGCTGATCTGCCAGAGCAAGTAGTTGCTGACGCGCATTTCGCCGGCGGTACGGATGAGCAAATCGGGGTCGGGCAGATCGGGTGCATAAAGGCGTGAGGCGATGGTTTCTTCCGTTACATCCTCCGGCTTGAGCGTTCCTGCGCGGACTTCGCCTGCGATCTGCTTCGCGGCATCGGCAAGCTCGGCGCGCGAGCCATAATTGACCGCCACGCACAAGGTCGGGCCGGTGCAATTGCGTGTGGCTTCGACGACGGAGTCGAGCGCTGCAAGCACTTCCGGCGGGAGCCCCGTGCGCCGACCAATCCAGCGAAAACGGATGTCATCTCGCAGGAGCGCTTCGCGCTCGCCTTCGCAGTACGCAACGCAGAGGAGCATGAGTGCTTCAACTTCTTCGGGAGGTCGACGCCAGTTTTCGAGGCTGAAGGAGTAAAAGGTCATCGCCTCGACGCCGAGCCGACCGGCTTCTTCGACGGTTTCACGCAGTGCGCGGGCGCCGTTTCGGTGACCGAAGATGCGCGGAAAGCCCCGCTGCTTCGCCCAGCGGCCGTTACCGTCCATGATCACGGCGATGTGGCGCGGGATGCGACGCGGATCCACGTCGGGAAGCTGAGTCTGAGGGTCCGCCTTGGCGTAGCGGGCGCGCATTTCCGCGACCCTCGCCAGAACCTCCGGGTTCGATGCGAAGAGTGGCGTTTGGCGGACGGGGTTGCTCGTGGCGGAGATTGGCGTCACAGGCATGGCACGATAGCAGAAGAAGTGTAAAATTACGACGTGATTGTCTGGGCGCGATCCGGCCCGACGCTGACGATCTCAACTGGAATACCGACAGTTTGCTCGATGAACTCGATGTACGCCCGGGCACGGGACGGAAGTTCGCTGCGGGTCTTCGCTGCGGACACATCTTCCGAAAAACCGGGCAAATCGGTGTAGATCGGACGTGCCTTCGAAAGCGACGCGGAATCGGGCAGGAATCGATCGGTCTCTTTTCCCGCGAATTCGTACTTTGTGCACACACGCACCGTGTCAAAACCCGCCAAGACGTCGAGCATAGTGAGCGCGAGGCCGGTCGTGCCGTTGATCATGGCGGAGTACTTGACGGCAACGAGGTCGAGCCAGCCGACGCGGCGAGGACGGCCGGTGGTCGTGCCGAATTCGCGGCCTCGGGTGCGGATGCGATCGCCGATCTGGCCCTCCGCACCTGGACCGGCGAGTTCAGTCGGCATCGGCCCCGCTCCAACGCGGGTGGAATAAGCCTTCATGACGCCGGTCACTCGGCCCACACGCTGGACGGGGACCCCTGTGCCCGGTCCGATCCCGCCGACGGAGCAGGAAGATCCAGTCACAAACGGATAGGTGCCGTGATCGACGTCGAGCAAAGTTCCGTTTGCGCTTTCGAACAGCACTTTCTTGCCGGCGCGGACAAGGTTGTTGAGCAGGTACGCAGTGTCCTGAACCATTGGGCGGATGTTTTCGCCGGCCTGGATCGCCCAATCTGTGACTTTGCTGACATCCAGCGCGTCGGCGACATCGGGTTGATCGGCGAGCGAAGCGCGTTTGGTTGCGATGGCGATTGCAATTTTTTCGCGCAGAGTGGCGGGATCCAAGAGATCGCCGACACGGACCGCGCCCGAACGCTGCACCTTTTCGGCGTAAGCCGGGCCGATGCCGCGCCGGGTGGTTCCGATTTCTGAAACGACGGACGACTGCCCGCCGTCGCGGGAAAGCCGCTCTTTCTTCAGCGAGTCTTCGCGGGCCGCATCTTCGGCTTTGTGATAGGGCATCACGACGTGGGCGCGGCTGGAGACGATCAGGCCTGACGCGTCAACCCCCCGCGAACGAAGGCCATCGATTTCCTGCTGCAACTTGTCGGGATCGAGAACAACACCATTTCCGATGATCGCGAGTTTGCTCGGATAGAGAATGCCCGACGGGATCAAATGCAGCGAGAAGCGCTCACCTTTGACAACCACGCTGTGGCCCGCGTTCGCGCCGCCGTTGTAGCGAGCGACCGCATCATGCTGCGGCGCGATGAGATCGACAATCTTGCCTTTGCCCTCGTCCCCCCACTGCATTCCGACGACAGCGCTGCAGGGGCTTCCGCTGGTTGCTGGGTTCTCGGACATTGCGGCATTCCGGGAGGGGACTTGAAGTGACGCAGACGGTAGGCGTCGGGCCAGCCCGCACACCCGGCTCAAGTGGGCCAATGTACGGGACATTCGGCGCGGGGTGCTCACACGACAAAGAGCGCGAACCGATGCACCGGATGGTCAGAGGCAAATAGCCAGAGGAGCCAACCAATGGCGGCAGATACCGTTCGCATCATGTGTCCGAACCTGACGTGCCGCAAGGTGTTGGCTGTGCCCGGCAATGCCCGTGGCAAGACTGTGCGCTGTAAGAGCTGCGGCACGAATATCCGAGTGCCGGGCGTCAACGCCAACAGCGAAGGGCAAGCAAAGCCCAGCGCTCCCGCGGCCTGACGCGCGATTCAATTCACAATTTGGGAGAGTCGTCTTCGTCAAGGAAGTCGAACTCGAACTCGTCGCTGTCATCCGGATCGGGGATGCGCGTGGGAGGCTCATGCCCGGCGACGGGCGTCGAGGGCGCGTCGACGTGCTTCTTCGCCGCGTTCTGCGCTTTCCCAGGCGACGCAACTTCGACGGCGTCTTCGAGCGCTTCCTCGGTGTCGATGTTCGCGGGCTCGCCGTCCACGCGGAAAACGAACAAGAACGGGCCGATGCTCAGCGTGTCACCCGCGGCCAATTCAGTCTGGCTGACGCGACGGCGGTTGACATACGTGCCGTTGCTCGAACCCAGGTCCTTGACGATGGGTTTGGCGGCATCAATCTGAATTTCGCAGTGCTGACGCGAGACGCCCGGATCGGGCAGGCGAATCTGGCAATCCGCCTGGCGACCCACGATGAAGCGAGCACGCTTCAACGGGATCTCTCGTTGAGTTCCGTCACGATTCACGAGAATGAGGGACGTTTCCAAAGCTCGCTATCCTTTCGCCGTCTCAACCCTGTCCAACCCTCGTCCCAATCCCATCCCAACTCGAACATTCTTCCACTTGAAACGACCGCCGCAAAGCGCGATCGCCAGACCGTGAAACACGCGCGACCAACCCCTTCGCAGTCGTCCTCTGAACCGGTCACCAAGCTGTCCGACGATACCCGAATTCCACTGTTACAGCAACGGTCGACCTCTCCGATTTCACGGGCGCATCCATTGCGCACCGCTGGCGCGGGGGGCCTGCATCGGTCTGTTCGGTCGCTCTACCTGCATGTTCCGTTCTGCTCCCACAAATGCCACTATTGCGATTTCTACAGCCTTGTAGACACGCAGGATCGACAGGGGGCATTCGCTGAACGTCTGATTCGGGAGTTACACGGACTCTCGCCGTTTGCCTCGGAAAGCCCGCTGCGAACGGTGTTTGTGGGCGGGGGAACCCCTTCCCTTTTGCGGGTGGAATTGTGGGAGCGATTGCTCGGCACTTTGGCGGACCAGTTCGACCTGACGGAAATTCGCGAGGGTCGGGGCGAGTTCACCGTGGAGTGCAATCCGGAGTCGGTGACGCCCCAGTTGTTGAGGGTGTTGCGGGCGGGCGGGGTCGACCGGATCAGCATGGGTGCACAGTCGTTTCATCGCTCGCATCTCAAGACGTTGGAGCGTTTGCACAACCCCGAAACAGTTGGCCCGGCGATTCAGATGGCGAGGGAGGCGGGGTTTGAACGACTCTCGGTCGATCTCATTTTCGGAGTTCCGGGACAGACTCTCGACGAATGGCGCGAAGATCTCGATTCGGCACTTGCGCTCGGGACCGAGCACCTGTCTTGTTACAACCTGACGTACGAACAGGGCACGGCGATGACGGCGCGCTTAAACCGCGGAGAATTCTCACCGGCGGATGAAGATGTCGAAGCCGACATGTATGAGTTGACCGTCGAACATCTCGCGGCGGCCGGACTTCGCCGGTACGAGATCAGCAACTACAGCAAGCCGGGACGCGAAGCACAGCACAATCTCGCGTATTGGCGACAGGAAGAGTGGCTCGCGGCCGGGCCTTCGGCTTCTGGCCACGTCGCGGGGTGGCGCTGGAAAAACGTGGCGCGGCTCGATGATTACCTGCGTGCGAGCACGGACGGCTTTCCGGATGTTGCGGATGCTGAAGCGCCGGATGCAGCGAGGGCGCTGCGTGAGCGGATGTGGACCGGACTGCGGCTTTGGGAGGGTCTCGACGCGGCTTTGACACTCGATGAAGTGCGAAAGGTCGATCCGACAGCTGTTGAGCGGTTACGCGCCGCGGCGAAGATGGCACGCGATCAAGGAATGCTTGACGAATTGAACGGCCGTTGGGTGCTGAACAAGCGGGGAATGCTGATCGCCGACTCGATCGTCGTCGATTTCATGGCAGCGCTCGACCGGTGAGGCTCATTCATCGTCTACGGCAGAGGTGTCGGCGGCGGCTTTCGCCTTCTTCTTGTCTGATTCCTCTTTCGCGAGCGTCGCTTTCTTGGGGTCCATTCCAAGTTTGGAGACGAGTCGCCGAATATCCGCAGGCAGCGGCGATTCGACATCGATGGGCAAGCCGGTGATGGGATGCTCGAATGCGATGCGATGAGCGTGGAGCGCGAGACGTGGTGCACCCTTCGCGATCGCTGGCGGGGCGTAGAGGTCATCTCCAAAGATCGGGCAGCGGATGGATTCCAAATGAACTCGGAGCTGATGCAGGCGACCGGAGACTGCACGGCATTCGAGGAAACTGGCCGCGGGAGAGGAATCGAGAACGCGATACGCGGTCGTGGCGGGCTTGCCGCTGCCGGAGATTTTGGCGATTTTCATTTCGCGTCGGTCGCGGGTTTCTTTCACTTCGTTAATCGGGCGGCGGATGACGCCGGAAGTCTGTTTCGGGATGCCCGCGACCACGGCGAAGTAAAACTTGCGGATCTCGCGTGCTTCGAACATCTTGCGGAGTTTGTCATACGCGTTGGCGCGGAGGGCGACGATCAGGAGGCCACTGGTCTCGCGATCGAGCCGATGGAGCATGCCGAAATCGCGGTCTTTGCCGAGATTCTGGAGTTGCTTGCCATAGGTGGCGAAGAGGCCGTTGAGGACCGAACCGCGATCATGACCCGCGCCAGGAGTCGAGACGACGTGCGCAGGTTTGTCGATCACGAGCACATCGTCGTCGGCGTGACGGACTTTGAAGACGACGCGGTCATTGGGTTCGATTGTGAAATTGGCCACGCTCTACGTTATTCGAGCGGAATCGGCGGCGGACCCGGCCTGTTCTCGCAGACGCTCTCTTCGACGTACCAGCGGAGTTCGCCACCGATCGGCTTCAGGTCGCGGGCGAGGAGGCGGTCCGGGCCAGCCGGGACTCGCGGGACTTCGCGGATGGCGGATTCCATGTCGGGGCCAAGGGCGACATTCGCAATAAATCGGGTTGCGTTGATGAGTCGGCGGGTCATGCGGATCTGATCGGTGCGGGCCTCGATCAGCGGAGCGCCGTCGCCCGAAGATGGCGAGCCCTGTGTGAAACCGCCGGCCAGCAACGGAAGGAGCGCGTAGTCCAGGCGATCCTGCCCCTTCTCGCGCCACCCCAAGACGGCTTTGAGTGTCTCTTCGTAGTCCTCGCCGGAAACGGGTCGGTGGACCTGCTCTTCGGGAATGTCGGATTGAGCGACGATTGCTTCTTGAAGCAGTTGGAAGTTTTGCTGGTCCGAACCGAATTGCTCTTCGACGATCCACAGATGGGTTCGGCGCCAGGGAAGTTCGCGATACCTCGGGTCATAAAGGAGGCGGAGATAGAGCGGCTCCGCTTCGGGCCAGGCGGCAAGAGCGAGCTGGAAATCGCCAAACTCTCTTACGCACGCGCCGGCGTGGAGGAACAAGTCGGTGGCGACGGCGTCCATCAATTGATCAGCGTCTTTGCGCACGATGACCGAGCCGTTGGGCAATGCGGGTTTCCGTCGGCCGAAGGGGTCGAATGGTGACTCGCGTGAATCGCGGGGCTCGATGTCGCGCATGATCTGGACGAACGGTAGCAGATTTCTTGCCCGGATGACATCGTGCTAGGCTGGAGGCATGGCCGCTCTTGCTCGCGTCATCGACGCGAATTCCAACCGTGCGCGAGAAGCCCTGCGTGTGCTGGAAGATCTCGCGCGCTTGCGGCTCAACCATTCCGAACTTTCGCGGTCTCTGAAAAAGCTTCGGCACGACCTCACCGCCGCGCTCGGGCAACTACCCATTGATCGCGCCGAGATGCTGGCGTGGCGGAGCACATCGACGGATGTGGGCGCACAGCTGACCGGCGAAGCCCTGCCGCCCCGGGAATCAGAATCCGGCATCGCCAGCGCAGCATCCTCCCGGCTGGGTGAATCGCTCCGGGTCCTAGAGGAATCCTCGAAAGCGATCGGCGGGGCCATGCCGGTCGCGGCAGCGATCGAGCGAATTCGGTATCGCGCGTACGACCTCTGCCGCGATCTCGAGTTGGCGTTGATGGGCGGGCGCGGTCCACAGTGGACGCTTTGCGTGCTGATTTCGGAATCGCTTTGCACGCATCACCGCTGGGAGGAAGTTGCTCGCCGGTCTATCGACGGCGGCGCGGACTGCATCCAGCTTCGTGAAAAAGGAATTCCCGACCGCGAGATGCTGGGTCGGGCGCGGACTCTTGTCGAATTTGCACACAAGAGCGCCGCTGCCGTGGTGATCAACGACCGCCCGGATCTCGCGATGCTTTCGGGCGCAGACGGTGTGCACGTTGGTCAATCGGACCTGTCGGTTGCCGATGTGCGGAAGATCGTGGGCGGGAACCTGCGGGTCGGGGTTTCGTGCGCGACGGTCGAAGACGCCCGGCGGGCTGTGCAGGAAGGGGCCGATATTTGCGGACTGGGTCCGATGTTTACTTCGTCCACGAAGAACAAACCATCGCTCAGTGGCCCGGCACTGATCTCCCAGTATCTTGCCGACGAAATGACTCGACGGGTTCCACACCTTGCGATTAGCGGTATTACAACCGCGAATATCGGCCAGCTTGTGCACGCGGGGTGCCAGGGTGTGGCGGTCAGCGCGGCGGTTTGCGGTGCCGCGAATCCCGAAGAGGTTTGCCGAGGTCTTTCCCGCGCAGTGAAGGGACTGGCCGACGTCGCCTGATTGTCCGGCACGAGTCGTGAAACGCGATTAAACTCGGGGATGCCCATCGAGTTTCAACAGCGTGTTCTGCCCAACGGACTAACGGTGATTGCGGAAGTTGACCCGACTGCCGTCACGGTCTCGGCGGGGTTTTTCGTGAAAACCGGCGCCCGCGATGAAGACCCGCTCGTCATGGGTGTGAGCCACTTCCTTGAGCACATGATGTTCAAAGGGACGGAAAGCATCTCGGCGGAGCAACTGAACCGCGCGTTCGACGAGATCGGCGCGAAGAACAACGCGTACACATCCAGCGAAATGACGTGCTTCTACGCGTCGTCGCTTCCCGAGCACGCGTCGCGCTCGATCGAGCTACTGGCGAAGATGATGCGGCCCGCGCTGCGACAAGCCGACTTCGACACCGAAAAATCCGTGATCCTCGAAGAAATCGCGATGTACAAGGACAATCCGTTCTGGGTGCTCTTTGAGGCGGTCACCGATCGCCACTACGCGCCGCATCCGCTCGGGCACCGTGTGCTGGGAACGGCGGAAACGATCAAGGACCTCACCAACGAGCAGATGAGGACGTACTTTGGACAGCGCTATTCGGCGGACAACACGACGGTGGCGCTCGCGGGCAAAATCGACTTCAATCAGGCGTGCGATTACATCGCATCTCTTTGTGCCGCGTGGAGTCCGACACAACCGGCGGGTCGTTCGGCACCGGTTGCTCGATTTGGGCAGGCACCCGTGGAGGTCCGGTTAACCGATGCGAAGGTCGCGCGCGCCTATTTACTCGGCATGGCTCGCGCCCCGGCTGCCGACGATGACCGCCGATACGCCGCGGCGATGCTCGCACAGATTCTGGGTGCTCCCGACAACAGCAGGTTGCACTGGGCTCTGGTGGAATCCGGATTGGCCGAGGATGCACAGTCGGGTTTCGATGCACACGACGGCGCTGGGGACTACTACGTCTTTGCTGCCGGCGAGCCGGGACGGATTGCGGAGATTCAGGCGGTCATCGAGCGCGAAATCGCGAACTTGGCGCAGAGCCTCACCGAGGACGACCTTGATCGCCTTCGCAACAAGGTTCTCACGGCGGCCACGGTTGGCGGCGAGCGCCCGGGCGATCGCATGCAACGGATCGGACGGACGTGGACGGCCCTTGGACGCTACGAATCGCTCGATGAGGAAGTGGACCGCATCGGGCGCGTCACACTGAGCGAGCTGCGTTCGGTTGCGGAACAGTTCCCGCTAGCGCCGGCGACGATTGGAATTCTCACGCCCGGCAAGGCGGAGTAGGTCAGGCAGCCGCCCGCTGCTCAAAGGCAGCATCGACGGACTGCCCGGATGCACGAGCGGCCTTGAGGGCGTTCACAGAGGCGATGACAAGCTGCTGCAGTCCGGGATGGACCGCGGAAGTGCCGGGTTCGTGCGACGCGATTCCGACCGAAGCCTTCACCGATCCGCCACCGAGCGGCCACGTCATGGTGGCCTTATCGAATGATGTCCGGAACTCTTCTGCGGTGTGCTGGGCGGTTCGGCCGTTGCTGCCGTAGATCACGACCGCGAAAAGATCGCCTCCGAGTTTGCAGATCACGCCGCCGAGGGATGAGAAGTGCTTCCGGAGGAGGACGATGCAGGCGTTGATCGTTTCGTCGCCCGCTGAGGTGCCGATCTGTCCGGCGGCTTTCTGCAATCCGTCCAGCGCGACCTGGACGAGCGCGAGCGGCTCTTTGGAATTCGCGGACAACTCGAATGCTTTCTTGAGCGCGAGATCGAAGCCCGCCCGGCCAACCGCGCCGGTGAGAGGGTCGAATTGCTTGGAATCGATGAGCAGGTTGTCGAGCGTTTGCGCTGAAGCGGCGCCGCTGCTGGCCATTCCCATCAGCTGTTGCTCGGCTTCACGGACGATCGACTCGGCATCGGGATGCGCTCCGGTATCAATTCGCAGCAGCGACGACATGTCCTTCGCGCCCTCGGCGATCTTCTTGACAAGAGCCTGCATGACGTCGGACTTGATGCCGAACCACTGATCCGCCCGCTGATACAGCTTGCGCAGCGCAGGACCCGGATCAACATCAGTCATCGCGTCGTGGGCAAGGTTGCCAAGGCCAATGAGGCGGACAATTTCGTGGTGGCCTTGAGGAGCAGCTGTCGGACGCTCGTGATAGCGGACCGGCATGATCAATTCGTCGGGGAACTTCCACCGCTGGGCGAGCATCGCGCCGATTTCCGGGTGCTGCACTTCGAAAGCGCCGAGTTCGGCTTTGACGAGTTGGCGATGATCGCCTCCGGCGGACTCGGTGACTTCCGCGTAGCGGAACCCCAGGGCGCGGTGCATGGCGATGACGCCGATGTCCTGCAGGAGCCCTGCGAGGAACGCCTCGTCGGCGACGGCGAGCTTGAGGTGATCCGCGATGACCTTCGCGCTCACGGCGGTGTAAAGCCCGCGGCGCCAGTAATTCTGATAGTCGAAACCGTCGTCCTGGTCGCCAATCGAACCAATCAGCGAGAAGCTGAGCGCAAGTGACTTTACCGGTCCGAGCCCGAGAAGCACGAGGGCTTTATTGATGCTTGCGCAGCGATTCGGCAGGCCGTAGAACGAGGAGTTCACGGTGCGAAGCACTTTCGAGGCGAGTCCCTGATCGTTCTGAATTGTCGTCGCGAGTTCGGGCAGCTTGACGTCCGCGTTCGACGTCAACTCGACGACGCGTAGCGCCACCGCCGGAAGCGAAGGCAGCGACGCGCAGCTCAGGATTTCCTCGATGATCTCGTGGTCCATGGCTTTTCTGAAAGTGAGCGAACGACGCCCGGAAAGACCCAACGGGAAACCCCGGGATATCTCCCTATCGACGAGGCGAGCACCTCGCTGAACTATTAAATTTGAAAGTCCTTAACCGGAAAGGACCTTCAGAGCCAACTCGACGGTTGGCATCGGCATGCCCGCGGTTTCTCGGACGTATGCGTACAGCAGTTTTCCGGCGCGCAGCACATCTTCGGCAGCGCCGGTGACGGGCTTGTTCTCCGCAAGGTTTCGAAGGATTTCGAGCGTTTGCGGGCGTGCACGCCATCCTTCTTCCGCCCCACCTTTCTCCCATCGCTTGAATCCGCCCAACTTCGCGTCGAACGCCAGAGGTGATGATTTATCCAGAGGTGTGGATGTCCGTACATCGCGATCGAGTTCCGGTCGGTAACCGGACTCGACGAGCACGCTCCAAAGAAACTCTGTGAGCGAGGCAATGGTTCGATCTGGATTGGCCAGGTCGGCTGCCGCGGTTCCGAGCGAATCGAACAGGATTGGATGCGGGTCGTGATCGCGCACCATGTGATGCACGAGTTCGAGCATCGCCATCGCACTGTAAAAGGCGGGCAAATTCGCGCGAGCGCTCGGGAATGTCTGGCTGAGATCCCACGATGTCAGCGTCGCCATCGCGTCGGACGACTTGATGATCATGCCGACCTGCCCCTTGGTGAGCAATTCAAAGCCGCCGGAAAAACGCGTATCGTCGCGCTTGGCTCCCTTGGCAAGGCCCCGCACCACCCCGTGGGTGCGGCAAAAAAGCGATACGGTCTGGCTCGTTTCCGACCAGTCCCAGACCCGGATGCAAAACGCTTCGTCGTGAACAGTGGGCAAGACCGAAAAATAGGATCGAGGCGGCACATCGCGAGATCGCCCCAAACCCGGCCCGCCGGGAAACTTCGCCGGCGACACTTCCCGCGAATACTCTCACGACATGCACTTTGACCTGGTCGACTCGGTGGTCGAGCAAAGCTCTGCTCGCATTGTCACGCACAAGCATGTCAGCAATGCCGAGGAATATCTGCAGGACCACTTTCCCGGCTATCCCGTGCTTCCGGGGGTGCTGATGCTCGAGGCGATGGTGCAGGCGGCACGCCGGCTGGCCGGTCCAACGCCAATGCCCCTCGTGCTGGGACAGGTCCGGGCGCTGAAGTATGGCGCGTTTGTCCGACCCGGCAGCACGCTCCGCGTGACCGTCGACTTGCACAAACAACTCGAAGGCGGCGCGATCGAATTCAAGGGTGAGGCTCATCTCCTCACAAATTTGCAGAGCGCGGGCGATCCGAAAGTCGCGGTTTCGGGCCGGTTTACGCTGCGCCCGGTGCGCCGATAGCCCTGCGCCGCCTTTGCGGCGGCTATCATCGCGGACTCCGGGAAAGCCGGCCGCAATATCGCGGAAACGGAATCAGCACGAATGACACGAGACGAAATCTTCGCGAAGGTCCGGGATGTGTTGGTCGACGCGCTCGCCGTGGACGAGGAAGATGTGAAGCCGCAGTCGCGCCTCACCACCGACCTCGGTGCGGAATCGATCGACTTCCTCGACATCGTGTTCAAACTCGAGCAGCAGTTTGGATTCAAGATCGCGCAGGGCGAGCTCTTTCCCGAGAACGTGGCGCAAGACCCGGAATACGTCAAAGAAGGCAAAGTGACGGCCAAGGGCCTGACCGCGCTCAAAGCTCGGCTGCCCCACGCCGACTTCACAAAGTTCGAGACCGATCCGCAGATCACCAAAGTCGCGGAAGTGTTCACCGTGGACACCCTTGTGACGTTTGTTGAACGCAAACTCGCGGCGAAGTAAGGCCGGTCTGCTCTCAATACTTATGCGCTGGATGTGGATCGATCGCGTTGTCGAGCTGTCGCCCCGGCAAAAGCTGGTGGCGATCAAGCATGTCAGCCTTGCGGAAGATCACCTGCACGATCACTTTCCTGCGACGTCAGGGCGCGGCGCGCTTCCGGTCATGCCGGCAAGTCTGATTGTGGAAGGGTGCGCCCAGACTGCGGGAATTCTGGTGGGGCACGCGGAAGAGTTTCGCGAAAAGGTCATTCTGGCGAAGGTCGGCAAGTTTGAACTCGAGCGGGACGCGTTTCCGGGGCAGACGCTCCGCTATACCGCGACCATTCAGCAGATGGACAAGGTTGGCGCCGCGACGACGGGAACGATCGAACTGCTTGAGTACGGCGCGAGCGGGAATGCTTCAACGGCCTCGGTGGTCGGACGCATCGACCTGATGTTCAGCCACCTGGATAACAACATGAGTGGCGAGAAGTTTCCCGAGCACAACTTTGTGTTCGGAGAATCATTCAAAACTCTGCTTCGTTCGAGCGGTGTTTCCGGCGACTGGTAGTTCTTCGATCGCGTTCAGGGCTGCATCGCCAGGAATCGCACGACCTGGCTCGTCCCCACCACCACCGGGAAGATATTGAGAACAATCGCGGCCATCGCGAGACGAACCGCCGTTTGCGGGCGACGCCTTCCGATGAACTCGCACATGATCAGCACCATCACGCAAACGCCGAACTTCAGCGCGAGCAGGCCGTGCACATCCCAGCGCTGGAGGAACATGTTGGCAAGGGCGTTGACCTCGCGGCCGCCGAGCGACAGCACCACCCAGGTACAGATGACGTCCATCGCGGCAACCAGCAGAAACGCTGCGTAAGTCTTTGGATACAGGATCGGCGCGTACAGCATGCCACTCCCTCCCAATAGCCCGTTGGATCAGATCCCCGTTCTCGAAACCCCTTCTCGTTCTTCAGCGCCTCATTCGGCGGTTTGGTTCAGCTTCGCCCGCACGATCCGGTCCATCAACTGGCGAGGAGCGGATTTGTCCGTCCACGCTTCGGATTGCAGCGCCGCTTGTTCGATGAACATCGTGACGCCATCAATCACTTTCCAGCCCGCGCTCGTTGCCGCCCGGATAAGGGGCGTCTCGACCGGGTTGTAGACAGTGTCCAATACGACGCTCACACGCGACTTGTTTCCGGTGTTTGCATTTGCCGCCATCAACTTGTCGAACGGCATGGCGATTCCGGCAGAATCCGGTCCTCCTGTCATTCCGACAGGCGTGCAATTGACGTAGGCATCGAAGATCGGGAGGTCGGCGAGCGCCTCGGTCACTTCGGCGCTGAGATTCTTTGGGTTTTGAAGATGTCGCGCGAGCACCTGAACGACCTCGGTTGCGCGTGCCAAGGTTCGATTGAAAACGGTTACGAGCGCGCCGTCTTGGACGAGACCAAAGGCGATTCCCCGCGCGACGCCTCCGGCGCCGATAACGGCGATCGACTTTCCTTCAAGCCCACCAAGCGCGGCACGGAGGGGCCCCACTGCCGCGGGAATGTCAGTGTTGAAGACTCGTGCGCGCTGAATATGTTTATTTTCGCGTTCAAGGAGAAGCGAGTTCGCTGCACCGGTTGCGAGCGAAAGAGCATCGAGCGACCAGATGCCGGGATCTGCCTTGAGACGCTCTCTGGCGAAGCGCACGAGATTTTCCTTGTGCGGGATCGTGACGCTGGCGCCGAAGAAATCAAGATGCGGATCGTCAATCAGCGCACCGAGAGTTGCCTTAAAGCTCGCAAACGTTGACTCGGCATCTGAGGGAGAACTGCCTTCGGCCGACGGAACCGGAAGCGGTAAATACACACCGTCAAATTTGTGTTCGGCGAAAACGGCATTGTGTACCAGTGGCGACATCGAGTGCGCGACCGGCCAGCCGATCACGCCGTAGACCCTGGTGGACTTTCGAATGGATCGAAAGCGATAGAGCCCAAGCAAGTCGTTCACAGTCGGCTGACCGGGAGCAGTCACGGTTTCGGGCCGCAGGCTTGCGAACGTGAGAAACCCACCAAACTTCGGCGAGAGCACGCGGCTCATCAGCCCGAACTCGCCCATACCGAGCGCGATGGTCGGGCGGTCTGAGTCGCGCAGCAGCTCGAACAACTCGAGATTGTCGCGGAGCGAGCGGGCGCGGTACGCGACCTTTATCACGCTTGCTTCGGGGAACTCGCGCATGGCAAGGATTCGCCGCGTCAGGTCCTGGGGCCGCCCCTGAAAATCGTGCGTGGAAACGATCAACCCGGTTGTCAGATCACGCTCATCGGCAGCGCTTTGCAACAACTGCGAATTGCCCGGCGCTTCACTCCGCAAAGCGCTCAGCGCGAAACCCTCAATATCGATGTATCGGGGCGGATGCGAGTGCTTCCCCTCGCTTCGCACCAGTTTCCCGTAGAGATCAATCCGATCCGATTCCGAGGCGGAATATCCGCCACCTTCCTTCGAGGAACGGCACGTCACGATGCACGGCAGCGGGCTCTCAGTCACCAGACGAGCAATCTCCCGCTCCTGGCGAGTTGGATCGGCCTCCGCCGCGACGGGATCGAAAAACTCATCGACGCGGAACTCGACAATATCGGCGCCGGCCTGCTTGGCGTTTGCGGCCTCTGAAAGTGCCAGGGCCGAATCCCGAACCATGATGGGGACGCAGAGAAGTGTCACGTGGCGAGTGTACGAAGCGTTCGGCGGAGTTCGATCGGCAAAGGAGCCCGGATGTCCGGTGCGCTACTTGAATTGCTGGGCGACCTGCTTTCAGTCTTTCTTGACCTGTTTTGGTGGCACTCCATCGGTGAATCGAGTAGTTGGAGAAAGGCAATTGTCATTCTTTCCGCACTCGCAACCATCATTCTCGTAGGTTGGTGGCTCGGAAGGTTCATGCAATGGTGGTAAGCGCGGCGGCAGCACCTGAGCCGGCGACAAATCCGCTCGCCCACGCCCACTGAAAATTGAATCCGCCGACGCGCCCGTCAACGTCGCAGAGTTCGCCGCAGATATGCAGGCCGGGACAGACGCGGCTCTCCATCGTGTCGAGCTTGAGTTCAGCCAGCGGGACACCGCCCGCCGTGGCTTCGGCGAAGAGATAGCCCCGATCGCCCGTGATGGGGAGGGGCAGTTCCGTCAGCGCAGTCGCGAGCGCACGCCGCTTTTCCTTGGGCATCTCGCTCAGCGACGCACCCGGGTCCACTCCTGAGCCTGCGCAGATCGCTCTCACCACGCGTTCGGCGAGCTTGCCTTCGAGCATGCGGAGGACCGATGTGCCGCGTGTTCGACCCGCCGAAGCCAACGCGGCATCCGTCGTTTCAACGGATTCGCCAGGCAGCCAGTTGAGCACCAGAATCGCAGGCGGACGGGAGCCCGCGCTCATTTTCGCCTCGGTGTAGTACCGGCTCATGTCGAGCACGCTGGGGCCGGAAAGACCAAAGTGCGTGATGAGTGTTGAGTTGGTAAATGTGACAAGCCGCTTGCCACCGGGAGCTCGCAATTCCAAAGTTGCGGGAAGAGTGACTCCACTGAGGCCCGTCAGCCAGTGATCCTTTGGAATAGTCAGCGGCACGAGCGACGGAAAGACGCGGGAGGTGATGGAGTGGCCGAGTGACTTCGCCAGTTCGAAGCCGAAACCATCGGAGCCGGTCTTTGGAAGACTTCGCCCGCCGGTTGCGAGAATCACGCGCCGAGCGAGCACGCGATCGTCCCCCGTGGGGTGCCGCGAAGGGTTGTCCGTCGATTCACGTCGAAGCACAAATCCGTGTTCCGTGCGTTCGATGCCCGCCACGCGCCAGGGGTGGACGATGTCAGCACCGGCGTTCTTTACGGCGCCGAGCAGCGCATCGAGCACAGATTGCCCATCATCGCTGACCGGAAAAAGCTTGCCGGTTTCTTCACGTTTGAGTTCAACGCCGCGCTCGCGGAAAAATTCGACGGTCTGCGCTACATCGAAGCGACGGAGCACATTGCGGATCGCATTGCGGCTGCTCCCCGCGTATGAGGATTCATCCACTGCATGGTGCGTCACGTTGCAACGTCCGCCACCCGCGACGAGAATCTTCGCACCGAGCTTGGTCGCCCCATCAAGGGCCACGATTTGGGCGGCTGGTCGCGCGGATTCGATCCCGCGATTGCGAACGGTCCGCGCCGCCCAAATGGTCGCGAAAATCCCGGCGGCGCCCGCTCCGACGACGGCGATTTCGGCGTGGCGCGCCATTTTGGATTACAGCTCCGCCACGCGTTTGGCGGTTTCCTGTTCCACCAGATCGCCCATGAGCTTGCTCAGATCGCCGGACATGACATCGCGAAGCTGATATTCACCGGGAAGTCGCTCGTCCGCGACGATTCCTTCTTTCCAGCGATAGGTGCGGATCTTCTCGCTCCGGTCGCCGCCTCGGATCTGGCTCTTGCGCGCGAGCGAGCGCTCGGAATGTTGCCTTTGGCGTTCGAGTTCATAGAGGCGCGTCGTAAGCAGCCTGCGTGCGCGATCACGATTCTGCTGCTGGCTCTTGGCTTCCATCATTTTGATAATGATGCCGCTGGGCTTGTGGTGGATCTGCCAGGCCGTCTCGACCTTGTTCACGTTCTGACCGCCCGGACCCTGCGCACGAGTCGCGAATTCCTCGACGTCATTCGCCCAGTCGATCTTGATGTCCACTTCCTCGGGCTCGGGGAGCACCGCAACCGTCGCCGTGCTTGTGTGAATTCGCCCCGCTGCTTCTGTTGCCGGAACCCGTTTCACGCTGTGCACGCCGGCTTCGAAGGCGAGTTCACTCCAAACACCCTCGCCTCGAACGTTGGCGACGGCCGACCGAATTCCGCCGGCGTCGGTTTCGGGTACGAAGTCGAGCAGCTCAAATTTCCAGCCTTTTTTCCCCGCGTACTTGGTGTACATCTCGAACAGATCGCGGCACCAGAGCGCCGCTTCGTCGCCGCCGGTGCCACCCCGCACTTCCAGAATGACCGAGCCAACCTTGGCGTCTTCCGCAGTGACGAGATTTCGCACCGCATCGCGCACGACCGATCGCGCCTTTTCTTTCAGGCCGGGAAGTTCTTCCTTGGCCAAAGCCGCGAACTCGCGATCTCCGCTGCTCGCGGCAGCATCGAGTTCTTCGATCTCCTTCGCAAGCCGTTCGAACGTTGCAACCGCCTGCGCCACCGGAGCGATCGCTGATTTTTTCATTGAGAGCGCACGGACACGCTTGTGGTCGGTCAAGACCTCCGGGTCTTGCAGTGTGTGATCGAGATCGTCGTGCTCCCGCCGGATTGCTTCGAGCTTTTCCAACACGTCCACCGAGAGACCAGATAGGGGTGCAAAGGGGATGACGGAGTTGGGGCCCGACGGCGGCATCCCGAACGATACCCGCCCGAGCCAGCGATTTCTGATGGATGGTGCAGAACCACGAATAAATTCATTGAATGAATATATTCCGATTTTTTCACTGAGCCTATCATCATGACGTGAGCAGCAGCCGCGCCCCCGAAATCCTCGTGAACTCCAAGGCCCGCTGGGCTGCGATGGCTTCTCCGCTTCGTATTCAAATTGTCGATCGCCTGCGGATGCTTGAGCCCGCGGCGGTTCCCGCGATCGCGTCCTCGCTTGGTCGTCGTCCCGACAGCCTTTATCATCACTTTCGCATCCTCGAACGCGCGGGGATCATCCGTGCGGATGGCTGGGAACGTTCCGGTTCGCACAATCAGGCGCTCTATCGCCTTGCGGGCGACGTGCGATTTCCATATCCGACGATGCACGGTCGAGGTGCGACGCCGATGATCGCCGTCACATCCGCGCTCCTGCGAAGCGCCGACCGTGGCTTGGCTTCCGCGTTGACAAAGGGCGGGATGAAGGAATCGGGACCGGAAAAGGACCTGTGGTGCCGCGTTCAGACAGCGCGATTAAGCGCCGGGGACCTCGCAAAAGTCAATTCGTATCTGGCACAGGCGGATGCAGTGCTGGCGTCCGCGCATGAACGTCCGGGCGACCGAACAATCACCATGATGCTCTGCCTCTGGCCCAACCCGCCGGCGCAGAGCGAGCGAACGACGGACGGAAAGTCGCGAAAGAGCCGCCGTCCCACTGCCAAAGATCAGGCTGGAACGCCGCGAAGGGTTCAGGAGGGCAACTCGTGACCAACGCCATCGAAATTCGGGGCCTCAACAAGTCCTTCGGCACCAAGAAAGCCGTGCAGAGTCTCGACCTCGATGTTCCGGAAGGCTCCCTCTACGGCTTCATTGGCCCCAACGGCGCGGGCAAGAGCACGACTATCCGGATGATCATGTCGATCATCTTCCCGGATTCGGGGGAGCTGCGCGTACTTGGCAAGTCATCTGCGGTCGAGAGCAAGGACCGGATCGGCTACCTCCCCGAAGAGCGAGGCATCTACAAGAAAATGAAGGTCGGCGCGTTTCTGAAGTACATCGCGCGTCTGAAGGGCCTCGACTCCGCCGAGGCGGAGAAGCGAACCAAGGAATGGCTGGTTCGGGTTGGACTGGCTGATACCTACCGCAAGAAGTGCGAAGAGCTGTCGAAGGGCATGCAGCAGAAGGTGCAATTCATTGCGGCCGTGATCCACGAGCCCGACTTGTTGATTCTCGACGAGGTGTTCACCGGGCTTGATCCGGAGAACCGGCGCCTGATGCGTGAGCTCATCCGCGAGCAGAACGACGCCGGACGCACCATCATCTTCTCGACGCACGCGATGTTCGAGGCGGAGCAACTCTGCGATCGCCTCTTCATGATCCGCAGCGGCGTGAAGGTGCTCGATATGCCACTGGAAGAAATCTGGCGCACGTACGACCCGAAAATGGTGGTGGTCGAACCCATCGATGCTGCGGATGTTTCCAAGCCGTGGGGTTCACTCCCGGGCGTGAAGGAGATGGACGAGACCGACGGGATCATCGACCTGCGCCTGAACGAGGACGCCGATGTCGGCGAACTCATGAGGCAGGCCGCCTCGCTCGCCCGCGTGCGCCGAATCGAACTGAAGCGACCCAGCCTCGAAGATGTCTTCATTGAACTCGTCGGGGGCGATGCCGCCAAACTGCGGCAGGAACTCCGTAGCGGCCCCAAGAACGTTCCCCAGGAGGTGGCCCGTGGGTAAGGTCTTCATCATTGCGTGGAAGGAATTCCTCGCCACCGTCGCAACCCGTGCGTTCATCCTGGGCATGCTCATTCCGCCGTTCATCATGGGGATGACGCTCACGCTGATGCCTCTCCTTATGAACAAGAAGGCGCCTTCGGTCTTTGGGCATATTGCCGTGATCGACCAGACCGGCGTTGTGGCTCCCCGCCTGACCGATGCGTTCAGCCCGGAGAAGATCCGCGAGCGCAAGGAGCAGAAGCAGAAAGAAACGAGAGACGCAATCGTCAAAGGCTCGAAAGCGATGGGTCTCGACGACAAGCGGACCGCAGACATTCAGAAGCAGATGGATGCGAATCCGATGAACGCCGCGGCCAACATGCTCGCCGACACGAATCTCACTGTGCAGGTCCTTCCGCCCGACACTTCGGTGGATGAAGCGAAAAAGGAAATCCTGAAAGCAACGGGACGTGAGCAGGTTTCCAACGGCAATGCCGCGCGACTCGCACTTCTCGTCATTCCCGCTGGATCCGTGCGGTCGAGCGAAGAAAAGGACGGCCAACCCGTCTTTGCTCCTTTCCAGTTGCTCACCGCTCCCCGCCTTGACGTCGAGGTTCAGAGCGACATCCGCAAACAGACCGGGCGTGCAATCGTCGACTCACGCCTCGCCACCGCCGGGGAGAACATCGCCACCATCCGGGGACTGATGCAATCACCTGAAGTGGAAGAATCCGCCGTGACCGCGAAGGGCGATACCAAGATCAATGAGGTTGCCAAGTTGCTCGTCCCCGGCGCGTTCATGTTCCTGCTCTGGATCAGCGTCTTCTCCTCCGGTCAGTATTTGCTCACGAGCACAATCGAAGAAAAATCCAGCCGCGTGATGGAAGTCATACTTTCCGCCGTTAGCCCGATGCAGTTGATGCTCGGCAAAATCATCGGCAAGGGCGCGGTGGGCCTGCTCATTCTCATGCTCTACTCGGGCGTCGGCCTCGCCTCGCTCGTGTTCTTCGCCATGGCCGACCTGGTTCCCTGGTACAACCTCGTGTACCTCTTCGTGTATTTCGCAATCGCGTACGTGTTGATCGCCTGCCTGATGGCATCGATCGGCGCCGCGGTCAACGACATCAACGAAGCACAGTCGCTTATGGCGCCGGTCATGGTCATCCTCGTGATCCCGATGATTCTCTGGATGCCCATCCTCCGCAACCCCAACTCCATGTTCGCGCAGGTCTGCTCGTTCGTACCGATGATCAATCCGTTCGTGATGGTACTCCGAATCAGCGGCAGCGAAACTATTCCGGCATGGCAGATTCCCGCCAGCATACTGGTCGGCCTGCTCTCGGTCGTCTTCATGTGCTATGCCGCCGCCAAGATCTTCCGCATCGGCGTCCTGATGTACGGCAAGCCGCCGAACATCGCGACACTGATCAAATGGGTGCGGATGGCGTGAGACAGAAAGCGGTCGGTCGCCAGCGGTCATCGAGCAGCAAGCAGGTCAAAGCCTCGCCGGCGGTCACTGCGCTCGATCTTTACGAACTTTGCGTCACCGAGCCCATTCGCCTAATTCGCTTTCTTGACGCGGCACACGGACGAAAGCCCAAGATCCTTCGTGAGGATTTCTCGGGTTCTGGAGCGCTCGCACGCTGTTGGGCCGGCTCGCACCGCTCCCGCAGTTCAATTGCCGTGGATATCGATCCTGGCGTCCTTGCGCTTGCCGCGGCACAGCAGCGAGTCAGTCCCGAAGTCGCCGACGCGAAGCGTTCAAAGTCACGCGCCGACATCATCGCGGCAACCAACTTCCCGATTGGCTATCAGCAGTCACGTGCCGCGCTAATTCAGTACCTTCGAAACGCAAAAAAGTCTCTCAAGCCAGGCGGCATATTTGTTTGCGATCTCTACGGCGGTCGCGATGCTTTCTCGCCGGGCAAGATCATTCAGATGCTCCGGGCGCCAAACGCAAACCCGTGGAGCGGCGAATTGGTCGAATACACCTTTGAGCAACGTGCCGCCGATCCGCTTTCCGGCCTCGTGCTCGATGCGCTGCACTTCCGCGTCTGGAAGAACTCGAACAAGAGCAAGAAGCCCGACCTTGAACTCCGCGACGCGTTTGTGTACCACTGGCGCCTCTGGTCTCTCACCGAATTGGCTGATGTCATGAAGGAGTCTGGATTCCGCACGATCGAGATTTACGATCGGCTAGGAGACGCGCTCGATTCAACAGGCAAGCTGCACTTGCGCCCCGTCGATCAAGACAACCCCCTCGACGAAAACTGGGTTGTCTATGCCGTCGCACGCACCCGATGATGCGGCTTTGCATGCACCCAAAAAGGACGCGGGCCCCCGGTAATCCCAGAGGCCCGCGATCGGCTCGACGCGGCGTTAAGCCGAGTTCTGTCCGGCTGGCGGTTTGCGCTCGAACCTTGACGGGAGCTCGCGCACCTTCCAACCGTGGCGACCATTTCTCTGGGCCCCGCGTTGCCGCGGAGCTCGAGCGGTCCACCCGCCCCCGGAGTTGCCTCATGCCCGAACCGGGCACCTTCCTCGCGGAAGCGAAGGCTGCGTGACCTTGCACGCGCTGGGGTTTGCCATGCGCCAGCCCTCACAAGCCGGCCGGTGCGCTCTTACCGCACCTTTTCACCCTTACCTGATCCCCCGCTTTCGCGAGGGCCATCGGCGGTTCAATCTCTGTGGCACTTTCCCTCGACCGGGCTCCGAATTGCTCCGTCGCCGATCGGGTGGGCGTTACCCACCAGCGTGTCCTGTCGTGCTCGGACTTTCCTCAGAAACCGGACCATCCGGCTTCCGCGGCCGCCTTGCCGCGTCGTGACTCGATTGTATCGGGCCGGAATGCCGGTAAGTTCGTCCCACCACAGGGCTTTCGACATCGGGTAACATGAATGCGGTGTCCACTTCGCGCAAGGAAGCATCGAAGAAGACCGCCGTCGTCTGGCTCCGCCCCGATCAGGTTTCGCTCGCCCATGACGTTGCCCAGGCATCCGATCTGATCATCGAAACTGTCGGCTCGCCCACCCGGGGCGAATCCACGTCGCTCGCCCGGAAACTCAAGTCTGAACCTGCGGACGACCTGCGTTCCGTGCTTGCGGAAACCAAGGCGTCCGTTGTGCTGCTTTTGGATCCCGGGGAATTCGGAAAGGAAAGCGAACCCGCGGACGATCGGGCCCTTGCCGCGGCAAAGTCGCGCGGGGTGAAGGTGGCATCGCTCGAACCCATCCCGGCAAGCGCGCTCGCGTTACAGAACATCTCCGCCGAGACCGACGAGCAGCTTGGAGCGCCCGAGTCGATCCGGCTGCTCGCCATGCTTCGTCATTCCAAGCGTTACCGCGACGCTGTTGAAGTGATCGAACAGTTCGGCCATGTCCGAACGCTCTCACTTGAGCTCTACAACTCGCCGGAGCAGGGTTCGCTCGGCGCGCAGCTCGTTTCCGCTCTTGATGCCGTGATCGCGCACCTTGGCACACCGGAAACAATCGATGCTTCGTTCGTCTCGCCTGCGCAAGGCCAGAGCGTCTACAGCGTGCCGGGAGAATCGCTACGTGGTTTTTCCGGAGATCTGACTGCGGTGCTTCGCTTTCCGGATGGCCGCGCCGCGACGATTGTCGCGAGCGATCACGCGGGGCGGTGGAATCGCGTCCTCACGCTTCTTGGTCCGGCGGGCCGCCTCCGCATTTACGACGACGGATTTGAATTCCTCGGGCCCGCCGGAGAGAAAGTGGACGAAGCTCGCCACCGCCGCACGGTGAAGAGTCCTCCCCACTACGTTGAAGTATTCAGCGATGGCATCGACAGGCTGCTCGACGCGCACATCCCGACGCCGACGCCGATGGACTTGCTCTCGATTCTGTCCACGGCGCAGGCCGCGTTGCTCAGCACGCGCACCGGCCAGCCCGAAAGCCCGGACACGATTCGCCGCATGGTCAGTCGCGAATAGGACCTATTGCCATTTCGTGACGTGCCAGTTTTTCTTGCCGCGGCGGATCGCGATGACCGACCCATGCAGCAGGTCACTCGTTTTGAGCTTTTGCTCCGCGCCCGCTTTCTGGCCGTTCACGGTGACCGATCCGTTACCAAGGAATTCCTTCGCTTCTCGCTTTGAAGCGACAGCCTGGACTTCGACCAGCAGATCCATCAGCACAACGCCGTCGCCTTCGAGACGAGTTTTTGCAAGCGTCACAGTCGGCGCACTCGCAAACACCTCGTCGAGCAGCGCCGCGGAAAGCCCCGCGATATCGCCGGAGAACAGAGCCTTACCGGCACTCTCCGCCTGCTGCATTTCACTTTCGCCGTGAACGATTTGGGTCGCTTCGCGGGCGAGCGTCCGCTGCGCTTCGCGTGCTCCGGGCTCGGTCATCACCTTCTCTTCGAGCGCCGCGATTTCGTCCTGGGGCAGGAAAGTAAACGTCTTCAGGAATCGGACGACATCCGCATCCGCCGCGTTGAGCCAGAACTGGTAGTACGCGAACGGACTGGTGCGCTCTTTCGTGAGCCAGATCGCGCCGGACTCGGTCTTGCCGAATTTGCCGCCGTCTGCCTTGGTGACCAGGGGCCAGGTGACACCGAAGCTCTCGTTGTTCGGAGCGGTCGCAGCGCGCCGGATCAGATCGCACCCGCCGACGATGTTTCCCCACTGATCGCTGCCGCCGAGCTGCATCGTCACGCCATCAGCGCGGAACAAATGCAGGAAGTCGTAGCTCTGGAGAATCATGTAGCTGAACTCGGTGTAGCTGATGCCCTGATCGCGGTTGTGCAGGCGATCGCGCACCGAGTCCTTCTGCATCATCATGTTGACTGAGAAATACTTGCCGATGTCGCGCAAGGCCTCGATGTAGCCGAGCTTTGCCAGCCAATCGATGTTGTTCAGCATCGTGGCCTTGGGAAAGCCGGACTCGCCCTTGAAATCCAGAATCCGGTCGAAGATCTTCTCAATCTTCGCCACGTTGTTTGCGACCGTTTCCGCCGTCATGAGCTGCCGCTCGGCGCTCTTGCCTGACGGGTCTCCAATGAGGCCGGTTCCGCCGCCCATGAGCGCGACCGCCGCATTCCCAGCGCGCTGAAAGCGCGCGAGCGCCATGATCGTCACCAAGTTGCCGATAGTCAGCGAATCCGCCGTCGGATCAAACCCCGCGTACGCCCGTCGAACACCCGTTGAAAGGTGCTTTTCAAGCGCCGCTTCGTCGGTGCACTGATGCAACTGGCCGCGCCAGCGCATCTCCTCAAGAAACGATTTGACTGTTGCCGTGCTCATCGGGCAGGAGAGTATGCGGCACCCGATTCACCGATAAGCCACGAGCACTCGCATGGCAGTCGCTACTTCTTGCCCAAGAACCACGCCGGCTCATTCGCCGAGTTCGCCCATCGCGTCATGTCGTCGAGTTCATTCCAGGCAAGCATGTCCGCGTGGCCGTCCAGAGATGTGGCCATCGCTTTTCGCGAGTAGCGACAAGAGACAAATCCGGAATTCTTTCTTGCCGAGTCGGCACGCTCGTCGTACACCGACTCCCAGTTTCGCGTTGTGAAGTATGGGGCTTCGATCATGAAATAGCCATCGAATCGATCCTGCCCCAACATCGTCACCGCGGCACTTGCGCCCGACGCCGCATCGAGGTCGCCAGGATTCACGCGGGCCGAAATGAACGAAATCAGCCGCGACGGACGCGAGACTTCGTCGATCTTGGAAACGTAAAAACGGCCAAACCTCGACACCACTTTTTTGTCATTGGCAGAGTGCTTGTCGCTGCCACCGACAAAGGCGATATTCATGCCGAACGAAGGAAAGAGGCTTCCGACATAACCCCAGCTCTCGCCGATGCTGGAGTACGACGCTTCCCGATCCTTGAGAGACGCGAGCACTTTCGGGTCGTTGTACATCGCCGAAAAATCATTCCCGAGATACGGAACGATCCGCCAGGGATATCTCTGAGCTTCCGGACCGGTGACGCGCTTGCCGCGATCGTCCAGCACAACCATCGATCCACTCACCGAATCGGTGGTTGGATACCCCTGCAGGACAGCACCTCGGTTGTCTCCCGCGTAACACGTGAACGCAACCATCAGCTGCCGCGCGGCATTCAGCTCACGAGTCTGACGGGCCATCAGGCGCGCTTTGGCAAGCGACGGCGCCATGATCGAGATCAAAACCCCAATGACCGCGATGACCACGAGCAATTCGATCAACGTGAAAGCGCGATCTCCTAGAAGCCGCCGGAGCGGACATTTCCCCGTGCCTGAAATCGACTTCGAGTTCGCTCGTATTGCCTTCAATGCCTTCAAACTCCATCAGGCTCAGTTGAGACTCTGTCTCAATATTTTTCGTGCGCCTCTTGCCTTTCAAGCCTCCGTGGGCATTATTTCTTGCCAAACCGCAAGATTTGCAATCCGACGCGAATTCGCCAAAGATTTGCAATAACCCCATTCCTTGCAAGGAGTTCCGCATGTTCACCCGCCTTTGTCCCGCCGCCTTGCTCGCCTCATCGCTTCTCGCAGGATTCGCGTCCCAGGCCCGTGCGGAAGTCGTCAACGTCGAATTCCCGGCACCCGCGCTCGATCGCTGGATGTATCCGTTCAACTTCTCGTTCGGCGCGGAATCCCGCGCATCGCTCTTCGCGGCACTCAACCAACCCGGCTTCGACGATCGCGATGCTGAACTGCTGGTCGGATTCAACACCGCCGAAAGTGTGCCCGCTGGCCGTGGCCGTTTGAGCTACAAGATTCTCAGCGCCACGCTCAAGGTCTATATCGAGAACGACAACGCCTTCTTCTACGACCCCTCCGCGGACCCGCTCGCGTCGAGCTTTGCCACGAGCGACCCAGGGTACATCGCAGACTCCGACCCCAGCAAGCCGATCGAAGTCTGGCCGGCTGGATATCGCAATGGGTTCACGGCGGCGACGTACAACGAAGATTCTCCGTTCGGTGGGACACCGGCGGTCCAGCCCGCCGAAGGCGCTCGCAACGTCTTCCCCGCGCTGCTCGACAACGCTCAGGTGGCGACAGACGTCGCGCGCCAGGTCCGGCAGAAATTCCCGGCGAGCCCGATGGCGCTTGGTCGTCTCTTCGATGAAGGGGGCGAACTGATTCCCGGAACCCTCGTGCCTCAGGCATCCGAAGTGCGCTTCGATCTCGCCAGCGCGTCATCGGCCAACTACGTCTATCTCCAGAACGCTTTGCAGTTCGGCCGCATCCGCCTGGTCATTGCAACGCTCGAGCCCACCAGTGGCGGCCCTGGCGGCGGCACGGGAGGCGTGACGTATCCTCGCATCTACACCAAGGAAAATGCCGCCGCGGCTCTCGGCTACGCGCCGCAGCTCACGCTTCAGATTGCCATCACCTGTGCCGCCGATTTCAATGGCGACGACCTGGTTGACGATGCTGACTTCACGTATTTCGTCGGCGCGTACAACGACCTTCTCGATGCTCGTTGCGACTTGAATGGCGACACGGTCACAGATGATGCGGACTTCGTCTTGTTCGCGTCGGCGTACAACGAGCTGCTTTGCAACTAATCACGGTCCATTGAGTGTGCAAAATCGAAACAGACGCCGATCGAAAGGTCGGCGCTTTCCTTTGAGTTTATCGTTGCTTTCAAAGACTTCGGTTCACGACCGCGTCGGCCGAAGCCAGCAATCCGGCCTTCGCGACCGATTGCTCGATCGATGCGATCTCGGCCTTCGCTTCGCCCACAAGTCGCAACGCGACCGAACGGGCGTAATCGAGCGAGCCGGTTTCGATCACGGCCTTCCTGAGTGCGGCAGCAGCGTCCGCCGAAGCCGCGTGCCCTTCGCATGCTTCTTCGAGAAGCAGCAGTGACTTGCCGCGTTCCTTGCCCGTCACGCTGGCGAGGTGGTTGATCAGAGGCAGCGTCAACTTGCCCTTTTCGAGGTCTTTGCCGAGCGTCTTGCCCACCACTTCTTCCTCGCCGGTCAGATCGAGCACATCGTCCTGAATCTGGAACGCAACACCGAGCTTGCGCCCGTAATTCGCGAGCTTGGCCGAGATTTCCGAAGTCCCCCCGCTGCGTGAAGCGCCCAACTCGCACGCAGTGGCGATCAAGGCAGCGGTCTTGCGTTCCACAATAGAGAAATACGTCTTTTCATCGAGCGCGAAATCATCCCGATGGTGGAGTTGGAGCAATTCGCCCTGGCACATTACCATGCTGGCGTGGCCCACCGCAAGTGCTGCACGCTGATCCTGCAACTGCGAACAGAGGTGGTAACTGGCGGCAATCAGAAGGTCGCCCAGAATGACCGCGGGCTCGTTACCACGAAGACGATTCACGGTCAGGCCTTTGCGCCGCGTTTCGGCCTCGTCCAGCACGTCGTCGTGCACAAGAGTGGCCATGTGAACCATCTCGCAAACAGCGCCAATGACGGCATGCTCACGGGTCAGTTCGACGTTTGGCTTCACGGCCAACCCGCAGAGGCCCACCAAGGTCGGCCGGAGCATCTTGCCGCGGTAGGCCTCGACGTGCTTCACCAGCACCGCAACGGGCGAAAGATCGGACTCGAGCTGGGCATCGAAAATGCTGCTCACCCGGCCCAAAAACGCGCTGATGACCTCTGTGAGATCTTCCCCGGCGCCGATGGTGTGCAGGATCTGCTGCATTCGTACTTAACTCTAGGAATCGCGGACATCGGCCGATTCCTGAACGTTTCCGCAGGGCATTCGCTGCGGCACGTGGTACCGATTCACTTCTCCGCTGAGATGTACGCGATGTAGCAGCGGCACGCCTCACCCCGCACGGTCTTTTTGAAGACCCCGTCACCACTTCCGTGGCCGTCATCACCTTCCCAATAAACCGTGATGTTCTTGAATCCGGCGTCGGCCAATAACTCGCGGATTTCGACGAGCGACCAGAGGCGCCAGGTGTACGTGAAAGCCTTCTTCCACGCCGGCCCCTTCTTGAACTCGAAGTGGATGTAATTTGTCTTGATGCCGGTCAGCGGGTTGTAGGAATTCTGATCCCAGACATACGTAAATCCGCGGCGAGTGCCGCCGATGCGCCGGCGCTCCTTAATCTCGAGGTACGAATCCGACCCGCCGTAATGATCGCAGAAGAAAACGCCGTCTTTCGCAAGCGATTTGTGAACCGCTTTGAAGTACGCCAGAATGCTCTCCCGCGACATGAAGATCCAGTAGCTGAAGTTCATCGCGAGCACGGTGTCGACTCCGACGCCGGGGCCCGTGGGGTGCAGCACATTCCGCTGCTGGAGCGTGATCCGCTTCTTCTGTTCGTCTGTCAGTTTGGCAATGTGCCGCTTGGTGCCACTGGCGAGGGTCGGGCCGTCGAGGTCGACGCCGACCGCCGTATTCGTCTTACGTAGGCGGACCCATTCGCAGGCCGTCGCGGCGGTGCCGCAGAAATCTTCGCGGAGGCTGCTTGCGCGTTTGCCGCGGATTTTCTTGTAGGTGTCATCGACGAATTCGAGCTCGGCTTCGGAGCATTGGACCGAACGCTCATAGAGATCGTGCTTGTCGGAGTTGGCGCGGGTACGAACGGGGAGCTTGGTGCGTGGCATAAGGCGGGAAGGTACGCGCCGCGACATCGCGTGTACAGTGCCCCGAGTGGCAGAAGCAGTGATTGCTCAATCCGACTGGCTCGCGTATGCGACGATGCTCGCGCCAAAGAGCGTTGATCTCGTTTACGCCGACCCGCCTTTCAATACCGGCAAGTCCAAATTCGGCACGCGCGGCCACTCGGCAAAATACCACGACTCATGGCCGACAACTGCCTTATACATCGCGTGGCTTCATGATCGCCTGAAGGCCACCCTCCCAGTCCTCAAGCCGACGGCCAACATCCTGCTGCATGTGGACTACCGCACTTCACACCACGTCCGCCTGCTCCTCGACGATCTGCTCGGTCCAGACCGATTCGTGAATCATCTAATCTGGACCTACGGCCTCGGCGGCTCGTCCCCCCGCTCCTTCGCGCGCAAGCACGATGACATCCTTTTCTACTGCCTTGACCCGAAAAAGTACTACTTCAAGCCGCCCCGCGTGCCAGCGACCAGCAGGCGAATGAAGGGACAGACGAAAAAGGCGACTGATGTCATCGATATTCCGTCGCTGAACAACATGGCATCCGAGCGAACTGGTTATCCCACACAAAAACCGCTTGCGCTGCTCGAACTGCTGATCGAGGCCTGCTCACCGCCCGGTGGAAGCGTGCTCGACCCCTGCTGTGGCAGCGGAACCACGCTGGTCGCCGCGACGAATCTGGGAAGGCGGGCAATCGGATGCGACCAATCGGCAGCCGCGGTGCGAACCGCAAAGCGTCGGCTGGCGTCGAAGCAATCCGAGAGATAAACGCGACCCGAGTGCGGCATTTGTCCGATCGCAACGTCATGTTGGTCTTCGATCCTGCGCCCCGTACCATCCCCCGCGGCATGAGTGAAGCCCCTCAAACTGCTGATCGCCGAACGCTGGCGAGCCAGAGTCCCCCCACACCGGAAACGGTCGACGTTCATCCGATCAGCAACCCAATTGTGCGGGCGGTTGCCTACTGGTACGCCAGGCGGATCATCAACGTAAACGTGAACATCATCGCGGCGGGCCTGCTCGCGCTGATCCCGGTTTCGATCTGCGTCCACTTCATCCACTCAACCAGATTCATTGAGAACGGAAAGGCGATCGCGGCGATCACCTTCGTGCTGGACATCGTTTTCGATTTCTCGATTTACTTCTGCCTGCATTACTTGGCGAACCACGGTCCTTTCCGCAAGCTCGTCAGCCACAACCCGGCGTATCGGGGCATGTCGTTCCTGCACGACGCCGGCCTCGTCCAGATGCAGCGGGCGATCCTGAGCCCGATGCTCTACGTCATTTGGCTGGTCACGCAGCACTACCTGATCGATGAAACCAGCATCGGCGCGGGCTGGGCGACGGCAATTGGCGGAGTCATCGGCATCGGAACTTCGCGTGTGCTTCACACAATCTGGATGATGCTGGAAGAACGCCGGCACGCGAGACTGATCGCGAAGCAATCCGCGCAGGTGTGACCGATTTCGATTCCGCTACTCTCCCTGCATGTGCGGCATCGCCGGCATTTTGAAGGTTCATCCACCCGGCACGCCGCCCCCGCCGCCTGAAGTGGCGATTCCGGAAGCGTGGCTCGACATTCTCGATGAGTCAATCAAGCACCGCGGGCCGGACGGCCAAGGCCGGTTTCGAGATCGTGCGACCAGACCGGATGGGTCGGTTGTTGATGTCGCGTTCGTTCACCGTCGGCTCGCGATTATCGATCTTGCGGATGGGCACCAGCCAATGGTTTCTGAACGCGGACCGGGATATCCGGACCGCGAACGCTCACATCGAGTTGCAGTTGTGTTCAACGGATGCATCTACAACCACCGAGAACTGCGGCGCGAATTGCAGATTGCAGGCCACGAGTTCGTCACGGACCACAGCGATACGGAAGTGCTGATTCATGGATGGCGAGAGTGGGGATATGGACTAATCCCGAAACTGGACGGGATGTTCGCGGCCGCGATTTGGGATTCCAGATCGGCGCGTCTCGTACTTACGCGGGATCGATTCGGTGAAAAACCGCTTTACTTTGATCCTCACAACAAAGCGCAGAGCTTTGCCAGTGGTGCGTCCGCGCTCGCCGAACTCCACAAGGTAGCGGGTGATGAAAGAGGCAACTTCGCTCCGATCCATACGCAACCTCTCATTGGGTGGATCGCGTTCGGCTGGGCGGATCAGCCACCACAGCGCACGGTCGACGCGGTGCAAATTGGATATCAGCACACATTTGGGCAATCAGACGGGACGCTCGTACCGCTGAAAGAATCGGTCGCCGCATTTCGATGGGAAAGGAATCGGCCGCGCGACGATGCGATCACTCCCGATGAAGTCGATGCGCTGATTCGGCGGGCGGTCGAATCTCGGCTCGAATCAGACGTACCGATGGGCATATTCCTTTCTGGCGGCATCGACTCCGCACTTGTGGCCCAATACGCCGCGAAGGCTGCTTCTGGAATAGAGGCGTTTACGGTTCGAATGCCGGTGCCGGAGTTCGATGAGTCGCAAGCCGCTTCGGCGACTGCTTCGGCTATTGGTATCCGCCACCACGTCCTCGATTGTGCGGCGTTCCCGGCCGAAGATCTGGTCGCGGCAATTCGACAACTCGGTTTGCCATTTGGAGACAGCTCGCTTCTGCCGTCGATCTGGGTGAGCCGCGCCGCCCGAAGCACCGTGCGCGTCGCCCTCGGCGGAGATGGCGGCGACGAGCTCTTTCTTGGGTACGAGCGTCAAAGAGCGCTGCCCGCACTTGCCCTCGCGAGTCGACTGCCTGCCGTGATCAGAAATGTCGGCGCGTATTTGTCGAAGGACGCGCTCGCGTCAGACAGCCGTGCCAAACGACGCGTCGGCCGACTCATGGGAGCGTTGTCTGAAGCCAGCTATGACGAGTTGCTGGCGATATTTCCACGCTCAATGTGCCGCGAACTGATTTCCGCAGGTGTAGATCGCTTGCTCGAGCAGCACTCCGGCACGTGGCAAATGAACCGATCCGACACATCGGATGCGTTCGTCGCGACCGCGCTCGCGAGAGACCTGAACGGCTATCTCCCTGAAGACCTCCTCCGAAAAACCGACACCGCCTCGATGTCCGTCGCCCTCGAAGTCCGCGCGCCCTTCCTCGCCCGCGAACTTGTCGATCGCATGATCCGTGTCCGGCCGGACGTGCTCATGCCCGACGGTGAACGCAAGGGCCTCCTGAAAGCCGTCGCTCGCAAATACCTCCCAGATGAAATCGTCGACCGCCCCAAGATGGGTTTCTCCATCCCGATCGGTGAATGGTTCCGCACCGATTACGGCGGCATGAAGCAGCTTCTGCTCGACTCGCTCAACTCCGCTGACCCGTTCCCGGAAGACCTGCTCGGCCTCAAAATCAATCGCCAGTTTGTCGCAAAAATGGTCGCCGACCACATGGATCGCAAGCGCGATCACTCGCAGCGGCTGTACATGTTGCTCGTATTAACAATATGGATAAAACGCATTCTTCAAAAATAACAAGTACTCGAGACAAACACTAATAATATTACACCAAGAACTGCAATGCGCGCTCAAATTTCTACCGTCTATTATCGGTTACTACATACAATCCGGGAACATTCCCCATCGAGTCAAAGTCTGAATTATTGCGCACACTTTGCCCAAACAATGCTTTTTCAATAACCACATGCCGTGTTCGCAATAACTGACCAAAAGAATCGAACTCTTGCTGCGTAAATACACGGGCGTGTCCGGCTCCGTCAAAATCGGTCGCACTTCGAGAGAATATAATTTTTCCCGACAGGGGCTCTCGCATTTCCAACGACAGAATCCGCTCGTCCTTCCAAAGAATTTTTGCCAATGGCAACTGCGTGTTCTCAGTAACAATCGTAACTGCAACTCCGTTTCCCTCAATCGACTCTTCGCGAAACAAAAATTTCCGATTCTTGTCTCCCGGCTGCGCCTGAATGATTTCTACAAGCGACGCGATATCAACACCCAATAATGGGTCCGCTGCTCCAGCACCGAATAATGCATACCCCGGCCTAGCAATTTTTCCATCGGCAACGAGCGCTTCAATCAGAATTGTTCGAACCAACTTGCGAAACGCTGTCGGGAAACCTTCCAAATCAGTCCAGTTTGGAACTTCAGGCATATTGGTAGGATTCTCTAGCGTCGCGAGCCTTCTGCGATTCTGGAGATTGGTGAGTGATACACAGTTGCCTTGAGCATCCACGCGGCAAATAGAAGAAAAATCAAAACCCTCGCCCTCAGGAGGCTGCACGCCATTATCTCCTCGTTGAGAATCGATGCGCCATATCTGGGCATTTTGCCTGTACCTCCACCGAATCGCTTGCGGTCCAATCGTCTTTGCGACAAAATTATCGACATTCAACTGAATTGTCTTCTCGTACAATTGATTTAACTGAGCATTTGCTTTTTCATTGGCCGATGGCGGCATCGATTTTCTAATTTTCTGCTCAATTCCCTCCCGAGTTTCATCCCTGCCCGCCCGTTCAGTCATTGAGCATATGATATCGGATTCCGAACTTGGATTTTGCAATACTTGCTCTACAAATTTCAGTGCGCGGGCTTCTTCCAACGGCAGCGGAACCGCCATAACCGATGTTGCAACGGTCACACCAAGAAGTAGGAAAAATTTCATTTTCATTGCAAATCTCCTTTCGATCCATCAGTTAATATCAGTGGGAAGTTCCCCATCCCAGTACATTGGACCCTGTAGCCTCGGGCTGGGGCTCCCGCCAGCATTTTGCTTTCCCTTATTAGGACATGGCGTTCCAGCCGGTCCCCCCCAGCCGTCAAGACGAATAACAGGAATAGGAGCCCCGGAAGGCGCACACTTCATTGGACCGCAATAACTACATATGATTCCGCTTGGCGGCGATGCCGCCGCCAAACAAGCCGTGCAAGGGGCACACGCTACCACCGTATACGATCCAACGCACGAAGCACATACACTAGCACATGAAGGAGCAAACGGCAAGGAAAAAGGAAGGCAGACAATTCCGACCACGTCAACAGCCGGGATACAATTGTCAGAAGTCCCAATTGTTATAGTCGCGGGCACGCAGTTTGTAAAACCTCCACAATTTCCACATTCCGTTATACCGATCCCTACCCATGCGGAGGTGTTCCACATTGAATTTGGACAAAACACCGGCCCGTAAGGTTCGCATCTACAGCTTTCGTTTTTGGCCGGCTTTGTCTCCGGGAAGAAACATGTTGCGCAAAGTGTTGAAGTAAAGGCCGCGAGCGAACAACAGAATCCAACAATTGATCCACTGCGCATTATGCACCTCCGATAGTCATGAGAAGCTATCGGAAATCAAGATTCCTGTCAAATTGTGGGGTCGAGGCTTCCCCTCAGCGAGCGGAGACCCGTACTCCCGCGGCATCCAGTTCCCGCTTCATCGCTTCCAGAATCTGCGTCCTCACCGCTCCAAGCTTTTCGCGCGGTGCCCACACCCGCACCGCCCATTGCACGCTCGCGCGGCCAAAGTCGGTCATAGTGATTTCCGGGGGCGGAATATCCAGCCCTCCGGCACCTGCGATAGCCTCACGCGCGGCGGTTTCGAGTGCCTTCCGCGTTGCTTCCACTGGCGAACTCGCCGAAACGCTTAGCAACACCTCGGCCCGTCGACGCGGGTGGTGGCTCTGGTTGTCGATTACTGCGCCTGCAATCTGGGCGTTGGGCACAATCACGCGCCTGCCGTCGGCCGTGTCGAGGGCCGTCGTGAACAGATCGATCTCGTTCACGATCCCCGCCTGACCCGCGATCACCACGCTGTCGCCAACCTTAAACGGTCGAAAGATCAGCAGCAGAATTCCCGAGGCTATGTTGGAAAGCGTGCCTTGGAACGCCAAGCCAATCGCCAAACCCAGAGCGGCGATGACGGCCGCGAAGCTGGCGGGCTGGATGTTGAAGACTTCGAGCGTGGTTATGACCGCAATGGTCAGGATCGCCCACTTGGCCAGATTTGCGAAGAACGCGCTGAGCGTCGGATCGAGGTGGGCTTTGTTGGTACCCCTCTTCAGGGCGGCCCGAATCCAGCCGGAGAAAACCCAGGCTCCCACGAGAACCAGAAGTGCGAACCCAAACTTGAGACCCCACACGGCCACGAGATCCCAATCGATTCGAAACCGGGGTAGGGCGATCACCGGGGCGAGTGGTGACGTGCCGGAATTCGAGGGAGAAGGCGGGGTGGCGGCTTGGGCGAGCAATCGTGTCAGCACCCCCAAGGGTTAGGCGGCTCACCCGGAAAGGTCGATACCGATCGAACTTTCCGCGGCGACCTTCATAGATTCCGGGGGAATATGCGGTCCGATCCATCCGCGAACCGAAACACTGGTGTTACGATTCACAACGCACGCCGACCGATCCCGGAGAGGGCTTGGAATGAGTCACGATATTGAATTGCCCAATTCGGATCCTTCGATCCTCGACGCTTCATTGAATCGCCGCGATCTGCTCGCGGGGGGTTTGCTCGCAGGCGCTGCGCTGGTGCTCGCGGCTTGCCAGTCCGGGCCACCCGCCACGGATTCAAGCGAGTTGCCGAGCCCGGTTTATCCCTATGAGCGAGACTCCACTCTTTCCGTGCTGCCTCCGCCTCCGCCAAAGGCCACGGTTGGTGCGACGCCTGCCCCGGTGCAATCTTCGGCGAGCTACAACCTCCCGGCGAATGTGATGCCTCGTAGCGCGTGGACGAGTGCAGGCGTGATTCGCTCGCTCGCCAACCCGATGAATGGCGTGAGCCGGATCACCGTCCACCACGACGCCATTCCTTCTCAGAATGTCAGGACGCAGCGCGATGCCGTGACTCGCCTGAATCAAGTTCGCGCGAGCCACCTGCGCGAGGGCTGGGCGGATATCGGCTACCACTACGTGATCGATCCCTCTGGCCGGGTGTGGGAAGCCCGGCCGCTCGGCTATCAGGGCGCACACGTCAAGGACAAGAACGAGCACAATATCGGCGTGATGTGCATGGGCAACTTCGAGATGCAGCGGCCGACGCCCCAGCAGACGGCCGCTCTCGATGCGTTTGTTGCCTCTCTCATGCAGCGCCACAAGATTCCGGCATCCCGTGTCTACACGCACCAGGAACTCGGCCAGACGGCGTGTCCGGGCCGCAATCTGCAGAGCTACATGCTGGCGACCCGCAGCCGCGGGGGGCGCCTCGCGACTGTGTACGTCTGATTTCGTCTCGCGAATCCATTATTTGGCACGCAGCGCATCACGATGCGCCTTGATGCTTTTCGCCGTTCCCGGCACGATCCAATCGCCGGCGATCTCCGCCAGCGGTTCCAGAACAAACAGTCTTTCCAGCATGCGCGGATGAGGCACTTCGAGCCCCGGTTCGTGGATGACTTCATCGCCGAAGAGGAGCAAGTCCATGTCCAGGGTTCGAGCCCCCCACCGGCCTTCGGTATGACGGTCTCGACCGCGTGAGCGTTCGATCTCCAGGCAGAGTGTCAGCAACTCTCGTGGAGAAAGCGCCGTTTCAAGAACGCACGCTCCGTTCAAATAGGGCGACCCAGCAGGCTGTCCGGGCAAGACCAAAGCCTCGGTCTCCAACAGCATGCTCACGGCAACGACGCGGCCATTGGCCGCGAGGCCGGCACCCAGCTCTTCAATCGAGGCACGAAGATGCTCCGCTCGAGGCTCGATGTTCGAGCCGATCGCGATGCAGGCGCGGTTGAACTTGGGATGAAGGCCGCGATTCTCCAAGTGGAAATGAAAGCACGCCCGGAGGCCGGGCGTGCTTTGGAGCGATCAATTGGAGTCAATCGGGGCCGAACAGGGCAATCAATCTTCTTCGATTTCCTTGAGCCGGTGCTGCAGCTGGGCCTTGAGCCGGGCCAGGATCGAGCTGTGCATCTGGCTGACGCGGGATTCCGAGAGGTCCAGGGTCGCACCGATTTCCTTCATCGTCATGCCCTCGTAGTAGTAGAGGATGACGATGAGGCGCTCGGCGCGGCTCAGACCCTTGGTGATCAGTTCCTTCAGGTCGCGCCGCTGGAGATCGCCGAGCGGATTGACCTGAGAATCGTCCTTGACCACGTCGATTTCACGAACATCGCGTCCGCCGTCGGACTGGAACGCACGCTGGTTGAGTGAGCGAGTACCGACAGCGCTGCTGTCGCGCTTCACCTTGTCGAACTCTTCGCCTTGGATGCCCAGGCGTGCGCCGACTTCGTTGTCGGTCGCCGGGCGACCGAGTTCCATTTCGATGTGCTGGCGGGCCTGGTCGAACTTCGCGGTGCGATGGCGAACCAGGCGAGGCACCCAGTCCATCGAGCGAAGTTCATCAAGGATCGCGCCTCGAATGCGGTTGGCGCTAAAAGTCTCAAACTTGACCTTGCGTTCAAGATCAAAGGAGTCGATCGCGTCCATCAGGCCAAAGAGGCCGGCGGACATCAGATCCTCGATATCCACTTCATCCGGCAGACGCGCGTGAATGCGCTCCGCGTTGAAGCGAACCAGGTGAAGGAAACGTTCCATCAGGAAGTTCCGGATGGCTTCGTTCGGGTCCTTCTTGTATTTCTTCCAGACGTCGTTAATCGGAATCTTGTCGAACGGCGTCGGAAGATTCGATGGCTCGGCGTGCCGGACGATGAAACGTCCACGCGGTCCGCCCCGGACGGAGGATTTCAATGCTGACATGGTCGCTCCTTGACCACCGACTGATTGTCGAAGCGTTCGTGGCCCGCGCCGCGCCCGCCCGAGCCCCAAAGCGAACGCTTCAGAAACTCACCCACATCGAGCGATCCTTGCTCGATGCGACGCGGAGTATACAAGGCTGCGCGCGCTCCGCAAGGGGGGCGGAGGAAATTTACGCGGCTTTTCGATTCTGCGGCGCGCTCTGCGCCGTTTGGGTAACTTGGGAAACCTGCGTCACCCTGGATGCGGTCGACGGAAGTGCCGCGCCAGACTGGTCTTCTGCTAATTCAGCTATCAAAACAGGCTCTTTTGGAAGACTCATCACGTCGGGGATGGGATTTTTCTTTGCGTAAATGGCGACATGTTGCGCGACGATCATCTCGCCGATCGACCCGAGCACTAAGCCTGCGACGTAACACGCGACGAGCGCCCAGAGCGCGCGGGTGAGCACGACATTCGATGGGTTGTGTGCTGCCATGCCCGATACACAAGCGATGGCGAATGCCGAACACCCGAGTGCCGCGGCGATGATGTTGGGAGCCCGTTTCACTTCGCTGATTCCTGCACGCTGTCACCCTGTGACGCGCAACTTCCGCGCACAGAACAACTTCTGAATCGCGAACCTGCATCGGCGGATTCACCGTTTGACGTTCAATTGGAGCGAAGACGCCACATCCGACGGAGGGCTTCGAACCGGCCGGATTTTTCTTTGATTCCGCTTTGGGAAATCCACTCCGACTCGAGAACGGTGGCGAGTGCGCGGATTCCGGCTGCCGCGGAACTCTGGGGTGAGTACCGAACCACCGGAGTCCGAGCCATCACCGAATCGACAACCCGGGCATCACGCTCGACCCAGCCTGCCAGTGGCACGTGCATCCCTAGGAATCGCTCGCACGCACCCAGCATTCGGCGGTGAACCGATTCCGCTTCCGACTTGCCGCGGCACTGGTTCACCACCATCGCGATGCGAGTCGCCCCACGACCGGCCCGCTCGCGGGGCGGAAGTTCCTCCGCCCGGTGCGAGAAGCACTTGATTAAGGCGTAGGCGTCGGCGATGGATGTCGGCTCGGGCGTGACGACCACGAGCACCAAGTCAGCGACACTCAGAAAACCAAGCACTCCCGGGGAAATACCCGCGCCGGTATCGAGCAATACGAGATCGCTCCGGGCTTCGAGTGCCGCGAGGCCCCGAAGCAATTGCCGTTGTTCTGCCGTGTGAAGGTCGGCCATCCGCGCCACGCCGACCGAGCCAGGTACGAGGGTAAATCCGAGCGGGGTTTTCACCCCGATCGACACGAGACTGGCTCCTGCGAACGGGTGGGCCCCAGCGCGGCCGTGAACGGAACCATCGGAGAGCGGGAGTGCGTGCTGGAGGCGCATGGTGGGAGTGACGCCACAGAGGATGTCGGCGTTGGCCATCCCCAGGTCACCGTCGACGAGCGTGAGGCGGTGCTTTTCGCCGAGGGCGGTGGCCAAGTTGACCGCGAGATTCGTTTTACCGACGCCGCCTTTGCCCGACGTGATTGCGATTACCGGGGCGGACTTTGTGGGCGTCGTAGGAGGCGTCGGGCCGCTGGAGCGGAAGAGTTCGCGCAGACGGGATGCCTGATCGCCCGGCTCGTTTGCCGTTTGAACTGGAACCTGGAATGCGGTCATGCTTCGGTCGCCGCGGTGGTGTGGGCGTGATGGGCGGGGTGCTCAAGGACCCAGCGCGCGAATCGCTCAGCGCTTGCGCCTTCCATGTCATCAGGCACTTCCTGGCCAGTCGTGACGCAGGTAAGCGGCAAGTTCAGTTCAGACAAGACGTTGAATGCAGGGCCGAGCGTGTCGGTCTCGTCCACTTTGGTGAGCAGCACACGATCGGGGCCGAGTTGTCCAAACGCGCGTGCCGCGGAGCGCATCACGCCTTCGGCGGCGCAGGCGGCGAGCGCCAGATGCGTTTCTGCCGGGCCGGCGGCATCGATGAACCGGCGAAGCTCGTCGAGTCGCTTCTGGTCTGAGGGCGCGCGGCCCGGAGTATCGACCAGAATTACGTCACAGTCGGCGAGCTGCGATTTGGCGGAAGTGACTTCCATTGGAGTCAGAGCGACCTTGAGGGGCAAACCGATGATGTTGGCGTAGGTTCGGAGTTGATCGACCGCCGCGATGCGGTAGGTATCGCAGGTGATCAATCCCACCTGCTTGTTGTGGCGCAGTTTGTACGTCGCGGCGATTTTGGCGATCGTGGTCGTCTTGCCGACGCCGGTCGGACCGACGACCCCGATGATGAGCGTTCCGCCCGAGGCATTTGGGGGCGTCAGGCCACCGGTGACTTTGATTCTGGCCGCGAGACGAGTCAGGAGCATCGATCGGACGACAGTGTCGTCTTCCAGTTCGGCCGGTTCGAGGGCATCGCGCACTTCACCGATGATTTCAGACGCAAGCGTGGTCGAGACCTGGCGGTCGGTGAGACGTATGAGCGCGTTCGAGAGCAGATCGGACATTCCGATTCCCGCCATCGCAAGGGTGCTCCCCCCACGAATGGCGGTCAGTCGTTGTTCCTGCAGCAGTTGCCCGACGAGCCGCTTGATCGAGGCGAGTTCCTCATCCACCGACCTTGCCGCCCATTCCGACGCGGGCCTGAGATCGGCACGCGTTGCCAGCCGGGCCGACGCTGATCGAACGGCCTGACGCGGGACGGGAATCTGTACGACCGGTGCTTCTGGCTTTGGAGCCTGCGGCAATTCGACGGGGTCCGGAAGGGCCATTGTCCCGGCAGTCGAGTTCGCAAACTTCGCTGGCTCAAACATTGGGGCGGGGACTTCGACGGACTTGCTGATCGGACGCGGTGCCGTCGCGATCCGCGATTGCTTGAAATCGGATGTGGGTGCGCTGGCGGAGGCCGTGATTTCGTACTGGTTTTTCGCACCGAACCCGATCACGCCTCCGACGCGGATAGTCCGCGCGTGCAGGATGACCGCCTCGCTTCCGAGGTCACGTTTGACTGAGGCCAATGCGTCGGCCATCGAATTACCGCGAAACGTCTTGAGCTGCATCGATGCCATCCGTGGCGAAGCGCCCGTCCGCCGCGGGCCAGGGCCTCCATGCCTCTGGTGATCGCGGGAGTGTCCGGGGCGGCCAAGCCCCGGGCACGAAAACGTACCCATCTATCGGCGCGGACCCGGCGCAAAGTTGATCGGCGAGGGCGCAGAGTTGAGGGTGGCTGCGCAATTCTCGCGATCACGCGGCCATGGCCGGTGAATTCGCTTGCGGATTAAGGGAGTCGGGTGGCATAATGAGCGCGACGCTTTCAACTTCCATCGATGGAACGAGTTCGTTGTAGCCGAGCACGGCGATGCCGGCGATGTGCGGTTCAAGAATCTGCCGCACCACTGCTCGTACCTGCGGGGAGGCGACCACCACTGGTGGATGTCCGCCGGAAAGGACGAGTTGCATCGAGCGGGAAACGTGTTCGGCGATCTGGTTCGCGACGCGAGCGGGCATGTTGACAGTCGTGCCGCCGGGCGCACGATCGATATAGCCGTTGATGATGTCTTCGAGGCTGGGGTCGATCGTGACGCAGACGAGTTTGGGCTTGCCGCCGTCACGTGAACTGGCGTACTGGCCGCAAATGCTTCGGCGCAGGGCGTTGCGGACGTATTCCGTGAGGACTTCGGGGTCTTTCGTCTTGGGCGCCCATTCTGCAAGGGCTTCGAGGATTGCCTCGAGGTCGCGGATGGGCACGCGCTCGCGGAGGAGGTTTTGCAGGATCTTCTGGAGCTCGGTGGGCTTGAGGACTCCGGGAACAACCTCCTCGACAAGCTTCGGGGCCTTTTCTTTGAGCTGTTCGAGCAGGTTGCCGACTTCTTCGCGCGTGAGCAGTTCGTCGGCGTGTCGCTTCACAACTTCGGTCAGATGCGTGGCCATGACCGCAGTTGGCTCAACAACCGTGTAGTTCATGGTTTCCGCGCGGGCGCGAAGCGATGGATCGATCCACCATGCGTCGAGGCCGAAGGCGGGTTCCTTTGTCGGGTCGCCTCCGATTTGGCCGCTTGCGATACCCGAATCCATCGCCATCAACTTGCCGGGCCTCGTCTGACCGATCGCGATCGGGTTGTTGCGGATCTTGATCCGGTACTCGGTGGGCTGCAGAGTCATGTTGTCTCGAATACGAACAGGGGGCATGACAAGGCCGAACTCTGCGGCGAGCTGGCGCCTGGTGGCCGAGATGCGTTCGAGCAGATCACCACCCTGATTGGTGTCAACGAGCGAGACCAGGCCGTAGCCGACTTCGATCTCGAGCGTGTCCACTTTGAGCAGTTGCTCGACCGGCGGAGGGGGAGGAGCATCGGCCTGCTTGACGGCTTCGGCTTCGGCAACGAGTTTCGCGTTCGAGGTTCGGGAGATGGCGAACGCCAGCCCGCCAAGGCCAAGCGCCGTCACGAGCAGTGGGATGGTTGGTAGCGGCGTGAAGCAGAGCAGCAAGAGGAACGAGGCAGTGATGATCAGACCCTTCGGCTGGCTGGTCACCTGTCCGGTCAATTGATCCCCCAGGTCTTCCTTGCTGCCGGAGCGAGTCACGATCAGCGCGGATGCGATCGCGATGATGAACGACGGAATCTGGCTTGTTAGACCGTCACCAATTGTGAGCTTCGTAAACACGCGAGCCGTCTGGCCGGCGTCCCAGCCTCGCATGAGCATTCCGACGGCGAAGCCGCCGGCGACGTTGATGACCGTGATAATGATGCCGGCGATGGCATCGCCCCGGACAAACTTCGAGGCACCGTCCATAGCACCGAAGAAATCGGCCTCCGACGCGATCTTCTCGCGGCGACGACGGGCTTCATGCTCATCGATCAGACCCGCATTCAGATCGCTATCGATCGCCATCTGCTTGCCCGGCATGGCATCGAGTGTGAACCGCGCGGCAACTTCGGAGATACGCGTCGCACCCTTGGTGATTACGACCCACTGCACAATAACGAGAATCAGAAAGATCACGACGCCCACGAAGAGTTCGTCGCCCGCGACAAACTCGCCGAATGCCATGATGACGTGACCGGCAACCGCTGCGGCAGCCTCCGGCGAATCGGCCTTCGCCGTCAGAATCAGCCTCGTCGACGCGATGTTGATCACAAGCCGGAGCAGCGTCGTCGCGAGGAGCAGCGACGGGAAGACACTGAAATCCAGCGGCTGCTTCATCGAGATCGTGGTCAGCAGAACGATCACCGCGAGGCTGATATTGAAACAGATCAATACGTCCATGATGGCCGGGGGAACCGGCACGAGCAGCACGGCCAGCAGAAGCACGAACGAAACCGGCACGAGCAATCCGCGATGCTTGTGCAGCGCCCGGATCCATGTGGGCATCGCCGACATCCCCGAAATGGCAGGCGCCGCCGAAACAGCGGGGGAGATCTTGCGGGGTTTTGGTGGTGCCTTGGCCATCTTCAACGATCAGTCGTTATGCAGCGCGCCCTTCGAGGCGGTAGACGTATGCGAGGACCTCGGCGACTGCCTGGTAATGCTCCTGCGGAACCTCGTGCCCAACTTCGATCGCGTAGAAGAGCGCTCGGGCAAGCGCCGGCCGTTCGACAATCGGAACGTTGTTGATCATGGCGAGCTGGCGGATGCGCATCGCCATGAAGTCCGCGCCCTTCGCAATCACGCGGGGCGCCGCCATCTCGTCCTGCGAATAGCGGATCGCCACCGAAAAATGCGTCGGATTCGTGACGATCACGTCTGCCTGGGGCACAGTCTGATTGACCCGCTGCATCGCGATCGCACGCATCATCTGTAAACGTCGTCCGCGTACCTGCGGGTCGCCGTCCATGCTTTTGCGTTCTTCCTTGACCTGTTGCTTCGTCATTTTCAGGTCTTGCTTGAGCATCCAACGCTGGTACATGAAGTCGCCCAGTCCGAGCACGAGCAGCACGACGATCAGCCATCCCGCGAGGGCGAGCATCATCGTCCAGATGCGATGCAGGCCGCCGACAAGAGACAACTGCGGCAATTGCATGATCAGGGGCATTTCCGGCGCGATGACCGCGTACGCGATCAGCGTGACAAGCAGCACCTTGAGCAGACTGAGAACTGTGCGCACAGCCCCCTTCGCGGAGAAGATCTTGCCGAAGCCGGAAATCGGGTTAAGCCTCCCGAAATTCGGCTGGAGAGGCTGACTCGTGAAGAGCGCCCCGTACTGGGCGAAATGTGCGGCGATCGTGATACCAACGAAAGCAAGAAAAAACGGGAGCACAGCGACCGCCGATTGCCCAACGGAAAAGAGAACCGTGGATGTCATGTTGCCGAGCAACAAGCTGCCTTCCGCCCCAGCATCTTCAAGCGATCGGCGCATAACTGCGCCCATCGATTTCACCAGCAGACTTCCGAGCAGAAGCAGCATGATGAGCACGCCCGCCCAGTCGATTGCCGCGGCAAGATCCTGACTCTTGGCAACTTGCCCCTGCTCACGCGCTTCGGAGTAGCGCTTGCCTGTTGGGTCTTCTGTTCGTTCTCCCAATTCGTCTGCCATCAGACTCCCCTCTTTCCAGAAGAATCTCCGAGCGAGTGAGCCCAGCCGTCCACGATTTTCAGAACCTCGCCGGTTTCATCTCCCGCAACGCGCGAAATTGTGGGGAGAGCGAGCGCCAGCACGGTCAGTCCCGCCAGCACTTTGACCGTGAACCCGACGCTCATGATGTTGATCGCGGGCATGGTCTTTGAAATGACCGCGAAAACGACAACAAGCAGCAGAATCGCCGCGACCACCGGCAACGACATCCGCATGGCGAGTTCGAGGCCTGAAGTGGCGACCGCAACCAGCGTTTCGACCGGCGCCTGAGAAATGCCGATGCCGCCCGGTCCCACGCGGGAGAATGTCGCCACCAGCGACCGAAAAACGCTTTCAAGCCCGCCCATGGCGAGGAAGGCGCCGAACACAACGAAGAAGAGCGCCTGACCGAGGACGTCGGTCTCCGCGTCGTATTCCGGGTTGTACACCTTCGCCAGTCCGAAGCCCATCTGCTGGCCGACGATGATGCCGCAGGATTCGGCGGCGACAAGCGGAAGACTTGCCAGAAGGCCGATCACAAATCCGATCAGAGTTTCGCCCACGACCATCGGAACAAGCGACACAATGGTCATCGATTCCGGCGCCGTCCATACAGGCGTGAGCGGATAAACGGCCGCGGCAAGTGCGAGGACGATGAACGGCTTGAGCTTCAGCGGAATCATCGCACTCGACAGCATCGGTGTTGCGATGAAGAGGCCCGCGATGCGGAACGCCACGAGCATGAACGGAACGAGGTTGGAAAGGACGATCTCCGACATTTTCCGTTGCCGATTTCTTCACACCGAAAAAGAGAAAATCTCCACGGCGTATTCCGCGAGACGCCCCAGAATCCAGGGCAAGAGCACGGCCGCGACAATCACCATAACGACAATCTTGGGGACAAGCGAAAGCGTCTGGTCTTGAATCGAGGTCACCGCCTGGATCAGGCTGATCACCAGGCCAATCACGATTCCCGCGAGCAGCACGGGAGCAGCGATCTTGAGTGTGATTACCAGGCACTGGCGCACCAGTTCGAGCATGGATTCGTCGATCATCCGCCACCTCCGCCGGCGACAGAACTGGCGGCAGCGGCGACCGCATGCGCGGGAACCACAAAACTGCGGAGCAATCCACCGACCACCAGTTGCCACCCATCCACCATGACGAAGAGCAGCAACTTGAACGGCAAGCTGATCAACACCGGCGGCAGCATCATCATGCTCATCGAAATGAGCAAGCTGCTGATCACCATGTCAATCACGAGGAAGGGCAAATAGATCCGGAACCCGAGCAGGAACGCTGCCTTGAGTTCCCCGAGCATGAACGCCGGAATCAGCGAGACCATGTCCACGTCCGCCCGAGTCAGTCGCTCCGGTTCAGAAGTGTCGATTCCCCGATACTCGAGCACCATGTAGAGCGAGTTCCAATTTCCGGTCGCTTCAATCTGGTCGAACATGAAATCGCGTACGGGCTGGCGAGCCTTGAGCCACAACGTGTCCATATCACGAATCTGCCCGCTCGACCACGGAGCGATCGCTTCTTTGTACACGCGGTCGTACGTCGGCGCCATTACGATCATCGTCATGAAGAGTGCGAGTGCTGTGATCACCTGAGGCGGCGGGATCCCTTGCGCGCCGATTCCCTGCTTCAGTAACCCGAGCACGATCAGAATCCGCGGGAAACAGGTCGTCATCAGCACGATCGCGGGCGCGAGCGAGATGATGGTGAGCAGGAGCAGAATGGTGACGGGGGTTGAAAGCGCGGAACCCGGCACATCGGAACCCGCCGCGCCCCCACCCACCCCACTACCCGGAAATGCGCGACCCGCCGCATCCATAATGGCAAGCGGGTTCATTCCTGCCGCACTTTTCGAATCGGGAGCCATCGCGGCCAGCTGCTGTAGGAGTTGTGGCGCATTCGGTCCCATAGCGGACGGAATTACCGGGGAACCGCCCTGCAAATCAGGCAAGGGCGGTCCGATCGTCTGAGCGGAAACCTGCATCGGAATCGCGAATGAGCAGAAGAGCGCGAAGAGAAGTGCCATGCTTTTCATGGCTTGGCTCCCCGTCCTTCACGCATGCCCGGAACACGCAGCGCATCGAGCCGCCTTCGAATCGAAGCGGCAGTCTCCGCACCCGTTTGCTCGGACATGCCCGCCGACGCGTTCATCTGGACCGGCTTGTGCGTGACACCCTTCGCTCTGCGCGGCAAGTTCTCGGCCGGAGCGATCGTTGTCATCACTTCGACGCTCTCAACCCTGTCGACTGCCTCGCGATCAAGCGATCGGAAGACCGATGCAAATTTATTGGTCAGTGAAGCGCTGTCTGCATCCCGCACCTTGAGCAGGATCGATGCGACGTCCTCGGGCGAATCCAATTCGCAGATCGGCGCGAGGGAAAGTCCGCCGAATCGCCCGTTGCGCGTCTGGCTCAGAAGAAGCACGCGCCGATCCACCTTCAGCAAAACCAGCGTGAGACCACGAGCCAGCGGATACCGGCCGAGCACTTCGAGAATTCCGGCCGGCGCACGCCCGCCTGCGCCGAATGAAGCTCCAAGGCTCGCTCCCCCGCCCATTTTGCCACGCAGCCGCGCGACGAGCACAACAACACCGGCGAGCATCGCGATCAAGACGAGCACAACTGCCAATGGGCCGACCATGCCTTGGAGCACATTCGAACTGATCGGGGCCTTCGACGTTCCGATCGGTGTTGCGCGAAAGGCAGACTTCGTTGTCGGGCGTTCGGGTGCGCCAAGGGCTTTGGATTCTGGAGTAGCAATCGGGCTTGAAGCCGCGGCGGGCGTGTCGATCTTTTCGGGAACTGTCGGTCCCGTCCCGGCATCCGCCCATACCGCTTGCGCTGTCAGCAAAGACAGGCCAAGCACGAGATGGCGAAGAGTGCGGCCCACGAATGCGACTTCCTGTCGAAAAGAAGCGTGCTCCGCACGCCTTGCCCACCACGATCAACCAGCCTGCTTCGCCTGCTGCTTGACATCCACGGGTGATTCCAGAATCTCGTTGATGCGCACGCAGAAATTGTCGTTCAGAACCAGTACCTCGCCCCGGGCCACGTGGCGCTCATTCACGTAAATATCTACCGGATCGCCCGCGAGTTTGTCGAGTTCCACGACCGCTCCGTCGGCCAATCGCAGCACATCTTCGACGAGCATGCGGGTGCGGCCGAGTTCGATTTTCACTTGCAGCGAGACATCGGAGAGCAGGTCGATGCTTGCCGGCGCTCCGGTTCCCGTGCCTCCGCTGAACGCCGGGAGATCCACGGGCCTCGCATCTGATGCCGAGGCATTTCCGACAACGCCCGCGCCGCGCACGCCGGCCTCGCTGGCGAGCGTCGAAACCGCAGCCTGCGCAGCATCAAGTGCCTGTTCCGCCTGAGCAGAAACAGGCGCAGCGGCTGCATCCGGCTTGGGAGCCGCGGACTCTGGAGTGGGATCGGCTGGTGTAGGAGTTTCTTCGGCCATCCTGGCCTCTCTCGACCGTGCGCTACCGGCGCGACGACGGCGCGGCACATCCTGTGCCGCGTTTGTGAATCGGCCGCCGGGGGAACCTCGCGAGAGTTTTCAGAGGCCGCTTCTGCGCGAATCGCGCGTCACCCGCGCCTGCTGCGCAAAGCGTGCGCAGATTGGCTTAGGTTCCAATTTTCACGTCGACGGGCCCGTTGCTGGTTCGGATGCTGGAAGATTCCCCGCCTGCCCCGATCGATATCTTCGCCTCGGCATTTCCATAACCCTTATTGCCCGACTGCGATTCGACTTTCGCATCTTTCGGGAACGAAACCTTGCTGTTCGAGGTCGCCATCGAAAGAACGCCTCCAAAGCCTGGCGCGATGGTCACTTGAACCGGTCCGTTGCTGGTTTCCACCTGAAACGGCTGCGAAAGCCCGTGGAGCGTGACGGGGCCGTTCGAAGTCTTCACCGCGGCCTTGCCCGTCACCGACGAGGCCATGACCGGCCCGTTGGTCGACCGAACGGTGAAGGAGCCATCGTGAGTCTTGATTGTGACGCCCCCATTGGTTGTCTCAAGCGCCGCGGTTCCGGCCGTTCCGTTTATCGATAGTCCGCCGTTCGAAGAGACCAACTTCACATTGGTTGCCCGGGGCACTTCGATCACCAGCGAGCAGCCTTCTTCCTCGCCCTTTGCCGCCGGAGGGAAGTCCACGTGCACGTCGTTGCCCTTTGCAGCGTCGTTTGATGCAGAGATGTGAACTGCGTCGAGCCTTTCCTTGGACTTCGCGGTGACGGTCGCTTTGATGCGCATTTCGCTCGAATCGGTCGGGACGATTTCGATGCCGCCGTTCGCGGTTCTCACAGTCAGTGCCGCGCCCGGAGCGGTCGCGACCTTGAGCTCGCGGATGTCCTTCAATGTTTCCGCACCTATCGCGCTCGCGACCATGACGATCGAACCCGCCACAAGACCCGCCGCCGTTCCGATCCGCATGTGTGTGCTCCTCTAATCAGTCGAGATGCCTGGGCGCGAGCAACCCGTCGCCAACTCCGGCAATATTAACGAGATCCAACGGGTGCCATTGTCTCTGCCGAAGCGTGCGATGTGATGGTGATCGAGCCGTTGGAAGTCGTGGCGGAGGATGCCGCGCCACCGGTTCCGAATCGCAGGGTCGCCGATCGATTGGATTCCATGTCCTGAACCTGCACGGGCGAATCGAAGCGGATTCGTCCGTTGGACGTCGCCAGCCTCAAATCGCCGGTGAAATCCCGACCGATTGCGAGATCGATGCTGCCATTCGATGAGCGGATCTGCACCGGACCGGTCGAATTGTCGGCGAGGTGAACGAGTGCAGACGCATTCGAAGTCGAGGCGAACGCGCGGCCGGAGATATTGACGAGATCGATGTTTCCGTTGCTCGTGTTTGCATCGACCGCGCCGGCAACATCGCGCAATTCGATCCGTCCATTCGAGGTTGTCGCGTTTACGTCGCCCGAATGATTCGTCGCACGGATAGAGCCATTTGAGGTATCGAGCTCCGCGTGCCCTGAACCATCACGCACCGAGATACGCCCGTTGTTCGTTTCGACGTTGATATTCGTCGGATTCGGCGAGTCGATCCGGAAGCTGCACCCTTCTCCGGACTGGGCGCGATTACTCGGCCATTCCACCCGTACATCGAGCTTGTTTCCGACGGCCTCGGCAACCACGCGAGTCTCGTCGAGTCGTTCCTGCGATCGCGCGTGCAGCGTCGCGGTCACGATCGCTTCGGATGCGCCCGCTCCGCTCGACGAAATCTCCACGCTGCCGTTGCGCGTCTTCACATCGAGGCCCGAACCGGGCGCGATGGGAACGCGGACAGTTCGCGTCTCCGAGTACCGGGGGCTGTCATTCGAACCGTTGGCCACGATGATGCACCCTGGCAAGAAGGAAGCAGAGAACGCGCCGAGCGCGACGACTCCGAATCGGAATGTAGCCCGTAATCTCATGAAACCTCCTGTCAATCCGCTCGGGAGACTGCCCTGGTGTCCCGCTTAGTGGGAAAGATGCGTCCGACATTGCAATCCGTCCGCATGCCATCCAAATCTTGGTCGCGTCTCCTACTCTCGCCGTCGGTTATGCCCCATTCCCAGCCGAATCCCAGCCAATTTCCTCTCCATTCACATGATTCGCACCCCCCAAGATTACTCGTTTTCCCGCGCACCCCGTGTTCGAGACGTCGCCCAATGGCGAGGTGGAGTTGCCCGCAAACTCCAAGAAGGTGGCCACCGCTTCCGCGATCCGGAATTTCAGAGCGTTCCGGGAGTTCCGTTCCCGGCGTATACCAAGCAGCCGACGGAATTGGAGAGGACGGACGCGTCGGCTGGCACATCCAAACGGCCACCCGAAGCGGTTCGCTTTGCGCAGGTCAAGGGCTGGAATGCAGCACAAGTTGAAGTCGAGCCGGGCACAAGCCTGTACGGCACCGGCGAGCAGCCGGGGCGGCTCAATCGCATCGGCATCAAACGCGACATCTGGACCACCGACTGCTTTGGTTATGAAGAGTCGATGCCGTCTCTCTACCAGGCGCATCCGTGGGTGCTCGCGGTTCGCAAAGACGGCACGGCTTTCGGCGTAATCTACGAGACGACCCATCGTGCCGTGATCGATCTTCGCGACGGAATCTTCTTTGCGGCTCGCTACACAACCAAGGAAACGCAGAGCCCCGGAATTGTGATCTTTGAAGGGCGCGACGCGGCCGATGTGCTGCGCCAGTTGGCTGCGATGGTCGGACGCATGCAGATGCCGCCCCGCTGGGCACTTCAATATCAGCAGTGCCGCTGGAGTTACGAGCCGGATTCAAAGGTGCGAGAGATCGCCGAAGGCTTTCGCTCCCGCAAGATTCCGTGCGGCGTGATCTGGATGGACATCGACTACATGTTCGGTTTCCGCTGCTTCACGTTCGACACCGGCAAGTTTCCCAATCCACGCGACCTGAACGACCATCTACACGGGATCGGTTTCAAGAGCGTCTGGATGATCGATCCGGGGCTGATGACCGACGACCAGTATCCGGCGTATCGCACGGGAAAACACGGCGACCACTTTGTCAAAAACCGCTGGGGATACGACTTCGTTGGCAAGGTGTGGCCGGGGCCGTGTTCCTTCCCGGATTTTCTGCGGAAGCGCACGCGCGATTGGTGGGCCTCGCTCTACGCCGACTACATGGCGACCGGAATCGACGGCGTCTGGAACGACATGAACGAACCGGCGGTTTTCGATGTTCCGAACAAGCAAATGCCCGAGAGCAATCGGCACGAAACCGACGAGAATCTGGGCGGGCCGGGCAATCACCTCCGCTATCGCAACATCTACGGAATGCAGATGGTCCGCGCGAGCCGCGACGGAATTCAGAAGGCAAATCCCGAGAAACGCCCGTTCATTCTGACACGTTCGAATTTCCTGGGTGGTCATCGTTACGCCGCGACGTGGACGGGCGATAACAAGAGCAACTGGCGCCACCTGCGCTGGTCGATTCCGATGGTGCTCAATCTCGGAATGAGCGGCCAACCCTTCGTCGGCCCCGATATCGGCGGCTTCGCCGACAACGCCGATGCGAAGCTGTTCGCCCGCTGGATGGGGATTGGAGCGATGCTTCCCTTCGCCCGCGGTCACAGTGTGAAAGACAGCGTGCCGCACGAACCCTGGAGTTTCGGCCCGCAATGCGAACGCACATGCCGCCTCGCGCTCGAGCGCCGCGCTCGTCTGATGCCGTTCATGTACACGCTCTTCCGCGAATCGCACATGACCGGACTTCCGGTCGCCCGCCCGATCTTCTTCGCCGACAAGTCCGATCCCGCTCTCCGGAGCGTGGACGATGCGTTCTTGCTCGGGGATTCGCTGCTTGTCCGCTGCAACGTTTGGGAACCGGGAACCGGAGGCGCGCTCGCAAAGCTGCCCATCAGTGATTCGGTGTGGTACGCGCTACCCCTCTTGGAGACGGGGTCTGAAGCGATGCCGGGAACCAAAGTGCTGGACGACGATCTGCCCGAACTCTTCGTTCGCGCGGGAAAAATTCTGCCGGTCGGTCCCGTCATGCAATATGACGGAGAGCGTCCGCTCGACCCACTCACGCTTATTGTCGCGCTCGACAAAACAGGATCCGCCAGCGGAGAGCTTTACGAGGATTCCGGCGACGGGTACGGATTCGAGAAGGGCGATTTCGCGCTCACGAAGTTCGAGGCCCGAACTGGAGCCGACGGCGTCCTAGTCACGGCCAAGAAAGTCGAAGGCATTTACCCGGTGCCGAACCGCAGTGTCGAAGTCGTCGTGCTTCGACATGGACAGGCCCCGACAACCGGACGTTTCAAGGCTTCCTGAAGCCGCGGCGTGATGGATGCAGCGAATAACAATGTCACTGTGACCATGCCGCAAGGGTTCAATCCCCGTCGAGCTGCGGACGGTCCGAAAGCCGGTTTTCGGGCTGAAGGGACCCCGACGCATAGCCCGATAGAGCAGAAGTTGCCGGTTTTTTCCAGTGGGCGCGCCGCTGCGCTCCTTACTTCTATTGGATAGGCGTCGTGACTGAGCAGCAACAGAATCCAGCGCCTTCGGAACAAGCACCGGCGGAACCGCCACCCGCGACATGGCGCGACGCGTGGCAACTTCCTGTCCTGATCCTTTCGGGCATCCTCCTGGCTGTTGGAATCGGCGCCGTGATTACAGCGCGGCCGGCGGTGGACGTTGTGCCGCGGATTGACGATGCGACAAAGCTTGTCGAAGCCGAAAAGTTCGAGGATGCTCTGAAAATCCTGAACGAAGATGTCTGGCCCCAAATCGAAAAGGGCAAGCTCGCGCCCGGTGATGAGAAACGCTACTACCTGCTCGCGGCACGTTCCATCTACGAAGCCGCTGCCCAGCGCAAGCTGATGCGAACTGAGAACTACGAAAACGTCATCCGCAGTTACGTTCGAGCGGAAGAGCTGAAGCAGCGTCTCGAAGCCGCTGACGTTGAGCGTTTTGCGCTCAGTCTCATGGCGCTCGATCGCCTCGACGAAGCGAAAAAGCGAATCGACACACTCCCGAGCGGCGATCAGCACCGGCGCATCGCGCTTGTACGGAAGCTCACGAGCAAGCTCCTCTCCAAGCCGGTGCCGGATCAGCTGGCCGCGACGGACCTGGTCGCCTGGCTTCTGTCTGAACCTTCATTGAGCGATGCCGATCGCGTGTGGGCAATGACGAGGCAGGCCGAACTCCGGCTCCTCGGCGGATACCGAGAAGAGGCAATCCGTGGAATGCTCCAGCAATTGCCCCGTGTCGAAGAAAGTGCGGCGGAGGAGCGAGCGGAATTGCTGGCGCTCCTTGGCTGGGGCTACATCGAAGACGGCAAACACGCGGAAGCCGAAAAGTGGTTGACGCGTGCAGAAAGTCTCGCGGAAGAACACGAACCACTTACAAGCAAGATCCGGTTAAACCTCGCTCGAGTCGCGGAAAGCCGTAGCGATTTTCAGGCCGCCAAGGACCTGTATCAGAAGGTACTCGACGCCCCCGGCAGCAAGCGCTTTCGGCGCGAGGCGCTGCTCGGTCTTGCCGAAAGCCAGGCGTCGCTTGACGAGTCGGAAGCTTCGCTCGACGCGTACGTGAAGCTTGTCGATACTTTCCGCGATTCCGGCCTGACGAGTTCCATTGATCGCGATCGAGTTTCGTCCAGCGCGATGGCCCGGTATCGAACTAAGATCGAAGCGGGCGACGCCCGTACCGCGCTGCGATTCGCGTCCATCGGCGAATCGCTCTTTCCGCCGGGCCGTGCACCCGCGGACGTGATTCTCGGCTTGGGAGAATCGAACCGCAAATTGGCGGACGAAGCGATTACCGACGCAACCGGCGGCTCAACCGTTGCGGCGCTTGACGACGTTGATCCTACAACGCGCAAACGAGCACGCGAGCACTACATCGCCGCCGCGAACGCGCTGCGCATGCACGCCAGCATGATCGCCGGTCAGAATGGGCCTGGCTATTCCGATTCACTGTGGAGCGCCGCCGACAGCTTCGACCGTGCCGGTGACCAGGACAAGGCGATCGCCCTGTTCAAGCAGTTTTCCGACGAGTTTCCGACCGACCCGCGTATGGCGGAGGCCAAGTTTCGGCTTGGTCGCTGCTATCAGTCACGGGGCGATCTCGATCTCGCGGCAAAGACCTACGAAGATCTGATCGCCTCCCGGGACGGTGCCCCCGGAGAGCCTGGTAGCGGACCGTTTGCCGATGCCAGTTACGTCCCGCTCGCGCAGACGTATCTCGCAAGCGGCCAACCGGACGCGGTGGCCAAGGCGACCCAGATGCTCAAAGCGGTTGTAAACGGTTCCGTCGTGGGCGTCGATTCGCCGGGATTCCGCGATGCGCTCGCTGAACTTGGAACCATGTTCTACCGAATCGGCGAGCCCGAACGGGCCATCGAGAACATCGATGAACTGCTCCGCCGCTACCCCGACGAGCGCGGCATGGAATTACCCAAGTTCCGTCTTGCTGACAGCTACCGGCTTTCCGCTCAGAAGATCGAAAATTCGATGGCGGAGGGGATGCCGGACGAAGAGCGTCGGAACCTCGAAAAAACCAAGACCGAACGCCTCCAAAGGGCGGCAGCGGGATTCGATCAGGTGCGACGCGCCCTTGATGCCAAGCCGAAAGACAAGCGAACCGCCGTCGAAGAAACATACCTCCGCAACGCATGTTTCTATCTCGCTGATTGCTCTTTTGCGCTTGGCGACTATGACGGGGCGATCCGCGCGTACACCGCCGCACGCGACCGCTATCCAAACGACCCGGCTTCTCTGGTCGCCATGATCCAGATCGTCAATGCAAATCTCCAGCGGGGCGACGTGAAGGCCGCCCTGACCGCCAATGAACGCGCCAAACGCTTCTATCGCGGCCTGCCCCCGGAAGTGTGGAACGATCCCAACCTCCCGATGACCAAAGCCGACTGGGAACGCTGGCTCGACGCCACCGATCGGCTCGCCAATGGCGAGACACTGGACCACGAACGCCCCGAGTGACGAAATAAGGCGTGCGGAGGTCCATATGAACCAGACAGACGTCGGTGGCCGCGTACTCGCGATGCTTGCAGAACAACATGATCTTCTGGCCAAGGTCGGAGAGCTGTGCCTCGCGCAGGGGCGGGTGATCGAAGAAGACGAACCCGAGCAACTCGTCGCGGTTCTCGAACAACGCTCCAAAGTGCTTGATCGCGCAACTTCGCTCAACCGCGACATCGAAGAGGGTGTTTCCCTCATGCCGCGGGAAGATCCGCAGCACGCTCTCATCGTCCAGCGAAGGCGTGCCATCGGAGACCTCGCCAAGTCGATTGCAGAAACGGATCGGCAGCATGGCGCGGCCTTGGCGCGTAAACGGGATGAACTTGCGCGCACGCTTGCCGGAATGAACTCCGGGCGTGCCGCGGCAGCCGCTTACTCGGGTCGCCCATCAACCGTCGGCCCCGGCTTTCAGGATCGAAGCGTCTGATTTTCGTTCTAACCTCGGCGGAGCACGAGGCCTCATGTCCCCTACCCCCACCCATACGCAGGCGGCGACCGTCAATCTTCCTCACGCTGGCTCAGGGCCACCTCTGACTTCCAGCGATCTCGCGGAACTCATGTCGGCGTTCAACGCCGTCACCGGGCGGCTGCAGGAAACGCACGATCAGCTTCGGGGCGAAGTTTCGCGGCTGACGCAGGAACTCACAGAAGCGAATGAACAGCTCGCTCGCACCAAACGCCTCGCCGCTCTCGGTGAAATGGCTGCTGGCATTGCCCACGAGGTTCGAAATCCGCTGGGATCGATCTCGCTCTTCGCCAGGATGCTCAAAGACGATCTTGTCGAGAAGCCCGTTCAACAAAAGCTCGCTGAGAAAATCATCGCATCCGCCAAAGGGCTGAACGCGGTTGTCGGAGATGTCCTCACGTTCTCCCGCGAATTCCGCGTGCAGAAAGAAGAAACAGCGGTTTCGGAGATTCTCGATCGCGCCCTGGCGGCCTGTCAACACGAGGGCGTCGAAGGCTGGGACAGAATCGAAATCATCCGCAACGACCGGAAAAGCAACTCGGTTGTGCCGCTCGACCAGTCACTCGCAGCGCAGGCCCTGACGAACATCATCCGCAACGCGATGGAAGCGATGATCGAATCCGACGTTCCGAAAAAATACCTGACGCTTGATGTCGGCAGGCACACAATCTCGGATTCGCAACGCAAGCGAGAGCGATTGCTTGGGATTCGAATCACTGATTCCGGACCGGGCTTGAGCGAAGAAGTGCTCCACCGAATGTTCAACCCGTTCTTTACGACGCGCAAAGCGGGCACAGGACTCGGGTTGGCGATCGTGCACCGGATCATGGACGCCCACGGCGGCCGCGTGACGGCGTCGAACGGACGCAGCGGCGGCGCCATGTTCGAGTTGCAGTTTCCACAGGCCCAGGCGACGCTCGCGGGTGATTCGGACGCGCCCCGTATGAACCGACGCGCAGAAAGTTCTCGTGCCAAAGCAGCCGGACAGCCGATGGCTCACACCGAGCAGAAATTGCCGCTCGTTGCTGTCGCGGTCGGACCGGATCGGAGGCTATCCGGGGCCGCGTGAAAGAAAAAGGCACGAGTAGGACGGAGTCGTGCGCATGCGCAGTGTGCTCGTAGTTGACGATAAAGAACTTATGCGGGAGAGCGTCGGCGGGACGCTGGAGCGTGCGGGGTTCACCGTGGCAACAGCCTCGGATGCGCCCTCGGCTGTCCAGCAGATCGCTGCCAAACGCCCAGATGTGGTCGTCACGGATCTCAAGATGCCCGGGATGACCGGCATCGAGCTCCTCGAGCGCATCCGCCAGATCGACGATGATCTTCCGGTTGTGCTCATGACCGCGTTCGGGACGATCGAAACCGCTGTCTCTGCGATCAAGCAGGGCGCGTTCGATTACCTGACCAAGCCCTTCGAGGGCGATGAACTGGTCATTACGGTCAAGCGTGCCGCCGAGCACGGAAGCGTTCTCCGCGAGAACAAGCTCCTGCGTGCCGCGGCAGGCCTGAGCGAGAACTCTCCGGCCATCGAAGGTGCCGACCGCGCTGGCGGACCGAGCCTCCAAGGCGTATCACGCCTCGTGGGCGACTCGGAACCGATGCGGAAACTTCGCGATCAGATCCGAGCAATCGCTGTTTCGCAAGGCACGATCCTCATCTCGGGTCCTTCGGGCTCCGGCAAGGAAGTCGTCGCCCGCGCGATTCACGAGATGTCGCCTCGCAAGAGCGGCGCGTTTCTCGCCGTGAATTGCGCTGCACTTTCCGAAAGCCTGCTGGAAAGCGAGCTTTTCGGCCACGAGAAGGGCGCGTTCACGGGAGCGGAAAAGCTTCGCAAGGGTCGCTTCGAGCTTGCCGATGGCGGCACTCTGCTTCTCGACGAAATCTCCGAGGTTTCGCCCCGCATTCAGGCAAAACTGCTACGCGTCCTGCAGGAACGCAACTTCGAACGCGTTGGCAGCAGCTTGTCGATCGGCGTCGATGTCCGGGTGATCGCGACGAGCAACCGGGACATGACGGCCGCCGTCGCTGCCGGCGAATTCCGCCAGGACTTGTTCTTCCGCCTGAACGTGCTCCCGGTTCATGTTCCGACACTCTCAGATCGGGTCGGCGACGTCGGCGCTCTGGCGAATCATTTCGTCGCGATGGTCTGCAAGCGTGAAGGCCGCGCTTGTTTGAAGTTCAACCCGGATGCGGTTCGTCTGCTTCAGGGATACGGCTGGCCGGGCAACGTGCGCGAATTGCAGAACATCTGCGAGCGAGCCGTCGTCCTGCTTAGCCGGAACGATACTGATGAGCCGGTGACAGTCGGCCCCGAAGCGCTGCACTCGTGGCTCAATGCGACGCCGGTTCGCGCCACGCCCCTGACCAATCTCAACGGGCTGAACGGCACTCACACTTCCGCTCCAAATCTGAACGGCCACCCGGCGGCCTCGGCGCAGGTAGAAGGCAAGCCCACGGCGTCGAGCAGCCTTTCCTCGGTCATCCGCACGCTCGAGGAGCTCGAGCGCGAGGCGATCATCGAGGCACTGCACAAGTTCAACGGCCATCGCCAGAGAACGGCGAGCGCTCTGGGAATTGGCGTGCGGACGCTTGGTCTCAAGCTCAAGAAGTGGAAAGAACTGCGCCTGGTAGAAGCCACGCTCTGAGTCTTTCGCGCGAGCGATAAATTCGGAAGTGACCGGTTCTCTCTGGCTCAAAGTTTGCAGCGAGTTCACAAATTGCTGACCGACCTGACCAATTCCGGCGCGATCCCGACATTGTCGGCAGCGCTGCGCTTTGCCAGCGAGCGTCAGAAACTCATCGCCCACAACATCGCAAACGTTTCGACGCCGAATTTCATTCAGCGGAACGTTTCGGTCTCAGACTTCCGGCGGGCCCTTTCCGAAGCGGTCGACAACCGTCGCCGGGAAACCGGAGGCGAGTCGGGCCAGCTTGGTTTTGGGAATTCCGGCTCGATTCAAGTCCAGCCGGACGGCTCGGTTCAGCTTAAGCCCGATCAGAGCGCAGGTTCGTCCGAGGGAAGCGTTCTTTTCCACGACAAGAACAACCGCGATCTCGAGCGGCTCATGCAGGATTCGGTCGAGAACGCCGCGTTTTACCGCATGAACATCGACCTGCTCCGAAGCCGGTTCGACCTGATCAAGTCGGCGATCGCGCAGCGGCCTTAATCAAATGACCGGATGAAATTGGCCGCAAATTTGCTTCAAAAAGGCGACGAGGAGCTCCTGATGTACGGTTCACTCGACATCTCAACGAGCGGCATGACGGTGCAGCGGGCCCGAATGGCCGCGATTGCCGCGAACATCGCCAATCGCTCCACCATTCTCGACGAGAAGGGCAACGTCAACCCCTACCGCGCCCGCCAAGTCGTCTTCGCACCGGGTGATCCGCAGGCAAGCAGCCCTGAAGGCCGCCAGCTTGGCGTCCACGTCGCGGGCATCAAGATCGATCAAGGCGAATTCAACTACCGCTGGGACCCGACCAACCCCTACGCCATCCAAAAGGGCGATAAGCGGGGCTACGTGCCGGAGCCGAATGTCAACCCGGTTATCGAACAGCTCAACGCGATGGAGGCGTCGCGTGCCTACGAAGCCAACGTCGTTGCGGCCGAAACGACCAAGCAGATGATGGCTCAGGCGCTGAGGCTCTTGGCATAGTGCAGGGTCGATCCCCAGTTTCGGCGCGTTCGGCGCGGCATTTGCGGTAGAGCGAAGCAGAACGACGGAGTCGTCGATAGCATGAACGCGTTCGTGGCAGGAAGGAGCCTGCCCGAGCGAGCAGAAAAGGCAAAGCGATGGCCGATCCGCTGGGTTTCATTTCGGGTGCTCAACCAATCCGTCCCGCCTGCTTGCAGGCTGGTGGCCAGTCCACGGGTGCGGGGGGCGTCGGCGGCGGTCCCTCATTCAAGGATGCCCTGATCGACAACATCAAGCGCGTGGATGAGTTGCAGCAGGAAGCCAACCGGTCGATGGAAGACATCGCCACCGGAAAGCGCGATGACCTTGAAGGCGTTATCCTCGCAACGCAGCAGGCTGATTCGGCGTTCCGGATGCTTCAGGCAGTCCGCAACCGCGTGATGGAAGCCTACGACGATTTGAAGCAGACCCGCGTCTGATCCCGCCCCTTCTTTGTGAAGCGCAAAATCAGCGCAGGGCTCGCGCACAATTGGTGCGCGGAGTGTGCGCCCGTTTTCAAGCAAGCGTTGTCCCGCGGCCGAATGACAGGTCGCGAATGTCTCATTCGGTTTCACCGAAGGACCTTTGCCACAGCGCAGGATGCGCTGTCGAGTCGGCAGGAGGCCCCGGGACGTGGATCAGCTTCGCAACACACTGGCGACGATCCAAAAATACCTCGGTCAGCTCACGCTCACCCACAAGTTGCTGGTCGCGCTCGTCACCGTCATCGCTGTGATGTCGCTTATGCTGGTCTGGAGCTGGTCGGCGAAACAGGAGTACGCGGAATTCCTGCCCCGAGGCACCGAGGCGGACCAGACGAAGGCGACCGAGTGGCTCAAGAACCACGATGTCACGCCCCAGATCAAAGGCGGGCACCCGTGGGTTCCTGCGGCTCAGCATCACGATCTCTTCTCCCGCTACGCAGAAACCGGCAACCTGCCCCAAGACACCTCGATGCTTTTCCAGGGAATGCTGGAAAAGCAAACGTGGTACTCGACGCGTCAGCAGAATGATCAGACGTACAACATGGCCCTCCAGAACGAGCTGGCCACAGTCATCTCGAAGTTCAGCGGCATTGCCAAGGCGATGGTGATCATCGATGCCCCAGAGCGGCAGGGCCTGGGTGCGGGATCACGCAAGCCCACGGCGTCGGCAACGGTCTTCGCTCAAGGCAAAGGTGGACTGGATCAGGCGACGGTTGATGCGATCGCCGGGCTGATCGCGAGCAGCAAGTCGGGGCTGTCGATCGAGAACGTGCGCGTCATCGACGGCAACCTGCGCCGGCAGCGTCGGGCGACGGCCTTGGAAGATCTTGCATCTTCGACGTATCTCGAAGACGTCACGAAATGGGAAAACTCGACGCGCGAAAAGCTCGTCGGATTCCTTTCCTACATCCCCGAAGTAATGGTGGCAGTCACGACGCAGATCGACAACTCGCGTCTCAATCGCACACGCGAAGAGTTCCTTCCCAAAGACAGCGGAACGATCTCGCTCATCAAACGCGAGCGCGGCACGTCGCAGACCCAGGCCGGCGCAGCGCCCGGAGGCGAGGTGGGAATTCGCTCGAACGTCGGGATGGATGTGAATTCAACCGGCGCAGTCGCCGCGGCGGGTAACAGCACGAAGGAAGAAGAAAGCGAATTCCTGAACTTTCCCGGCCGGATTCAGGACATCATTGTGGACAACAAGGGACGTCCTTCGATGGTCGCGGTCTCGGTCAACGTTCCCCGGGCTTTCGTTGCTTCACAGATTCCTCAGCCTCCGGCGGCCGCGGGAACGACAGCGCCGACCGACGCGCCGAAAGGTCCGAGCGACGACCAGGTCAACGCCAAGTTTGAGAAGGACATCCGCCCTCGGATCATCGAGAGCATCGTGCCGCACGTGAAGGCGATGATTGCGTCGGCGAACCCGGGGCTCAGCGATGAAGCATTGAATAAGCTCCTGATGGCGCAGGTAAGCGTCTCGATGATTCCCCTCGACGTGATCGCGATGACAATCGGTGGCGGCGTGGGAGGCACTTCAGGCGGCACAGGAGTCGGAGGCTCCGGCGGAACCTCCGGCCTGCCGTTCGGCTTGAGCACCGCGATGATCGAAAACGTTGCGCTCGGCGGCATGGCGTTCCTGGCCATGGGCATGATGATCATTATGGTGCGCAGAGCCGGTGGCGGCGCAGCGATTCCGTCGGCCGAAGAAATAGTCGGCCTGCCCCCCGCGCTCGCGACCAAGAACGATCTGATCGGCGAGGCGGACGAGAGCGATGCTCCGATGATGGGCATCGAGGTGGACGACGCCGAAGTTCGCACCGGCAAGATGCTCGATCAAGTCACCGATTGGGTCAAGGGAAGTCCGGACGGAGCGGCGAAGTTGTTGAATCGCTGGATCGCCACGGAGCCATGAGGAACGCGTGAAGAAGATGCAGCGCAAGCCGCACGAAAAGCTCCCGGACAGCATCGAAGACGTCGAAGGCGTCACGAAGGCTGCGGTGTTGCTGCTCGCGCTCGGACCGGAACAGGCGGCAGCGGTTCTCAAGTCAATGGCGTCGGAGACCGTCGAAGAAGTGACGCGCGAACTCGCAAGCCTCGGACGCGTGCCCAAACGCCTCCAGAATCAGGTCATCGAGGAATTTTACAACGTCTCGATCGCGAGCCAGTATGCGACCGAAGGCAATCTCGATTACGCGAAGAGTGTTCTGCAGAATTCGCTCGATCCCAAGCAGGCCGAGCGGGTCCTCGCACAGATCCAGACGCAGGTGCAGAAAACGCCATTCAGCTTCCTCCAGCGCGCCGAAAGCGAAAACCTGCTGACGTTCATTCAGGATGAGCATCCACAGACGATCGCACTGATCGTCTGCCATCTTGCCCACCACAAGGCCGCGGAAATCCTGGGCGGGCTGCCCCTCCAGAAGCAGATCGAAGTGATCAAGCGAATCGCGAACATGGAGCAGACCAACCCCGAGGTCATCCGTGAAGTCGAGAAGGGTCTCGAAAGCCGTCTCGCGAACATGCTCGTGCAGAGCATGGAAAAAGCCGGCGGCGTCCCCACCGTCTCTGAAATCTTGAACCTTGCGGATCGCGCAACCGAAAAGGCCATCCTCGAAGGACTCGAGGCAGAGGATCCTGATCTGGTCGAGCAGATCCGCCGCCTGATGTTTGTTTTCGAAGACATCAAGATGGTCAACGACAAGGGCATCCAGGCCGTGCTCAAAGAAGTCGAGAACGACGAGCTCGCTCTCGCGCTCAAAACTGCAAGCCAGGACCTGCAGGACAAGATCTTCAAGAACATGTCAGAACGTGCGGCACAACTGGTCCGCGAAGACATTCAGTTCATGGGCCCAGTCAAGGTCAGCGATGTCGAAGCGGCGCAGCAGCGCATCGTGGATGTCGTACGTCGCCTCGAAGAAGCCGGTGAAGTCGTTATCCAGGGCCGAGGCGGCGACGCGGAGTTGATCGTCTAACCCGCACCTACTCCCTCCACGGGTTGACACATGGCCCTCATACGCCAGTCCGACAAATCGAGCCCGCTCACCGATGCCATCGTGTATCGATTGGGCGATCTCGTGCGCGAAGGGACGCAGCTCCGCGAGCAGACCACGCGCGAAGTTGATTCCATGCTTGCCGAAGCGAAGGCGGAGCGAACACGACTCGTCGCCGATGGTCGGGAAGAAGGACTGAAGCAGGGGCGCGAACAGGGCTTTTGCGAGGGCTTTGCAAAGGGCGAAGAAGAAGGGCGTTCGCAGGCGATCGCAAAGGTCTCTGCACAACTCGCGGCATTACTCGGCGGATGGACCAAAACTCTTGATGAGTTTGAAAAAGGTCGCGACGCTTTGCTGCTCGAAGCACGCACCGAAGTGCTCAGGCTCGCGGTTGAAATCGGGCGAGCCGTCGTGAAACGGGAAATCGAATTGCGGCCGGATACGGTGGTTGATCAGCTGGAGGCCGCTCTCCGCATGGTCGTGCGGCCCTCTCGCGTGCGGCTTGCAGTTCATCCGGAAGATCGTTCGCTGGTGGAGAATGCACTTCCGGGCCTGCTCGCCCGCTGCACCAACGCAACGCACGTCGAAATTGAAGACAACGCTGAGGGTGGGCGCGGCTCATGCATCGTGCGCATGGCGGGCGGAGAAGTTGATGCGCGGATTGGTGTGCAGCTGGAACGAATCGTGCAGGCGATTGTGCCGTCTGCGCCGAGCGGTGAAGCTTCCAAAAGCCTCGAACAGAAGCCAGAGGCCACGACGTGACAACGCTGTCGAGTGCGATCGCGACTGTTCACCGTACCCAGCCGCTGCTGTTAAAAGGCAGCGTCTCTGCGGTCCGCGGCATGTCCGTGCTGGTCGACGATTTTCCCGTCCCCGTCGGCGCGATGGTGACGATTCACTCGAGCGCAGGGGTGCGTGCAGAACCGGTTCCGGGCGAAGTTGTCGGCTTCACGAAGGACCACGCTGTCATCATGTTGCTCGGTCAAACCGGGGGCATCCGCGCCGGTGATCGCGTCCACGCGGAGCAATCCTCCCCCACCGTCGGCGTCAGCCGCTTCATGCTCGGACGGGTGATCGACGGTTTGGCGAAACCGATCGACGGCGGTGCGAGCATTCGAGACATTCATCCCGTGCCGCTCAGTCCCGAGCCGGTCTCGGCGATGAAACGCAAGCGAATCAATCGCGCCCTTGCCACAGGTGTCCGCGCGATGGACGTGATGACCACGCTCGGCCGCGGCCAGCGTCTCGGCATCTTCGCCGGCCCCGGTGTCGGCAAGAGCACGCTCCTCGGCACCATCGCCAAGCGCACCGCGGCAGACGTCAACGTCATCGCACTGATCGGCGAACGCGGCCGCGAGGTGAAAGACTTCATCGAACATGCGCTGGGTGCAGAAGGCCTCAAACGCAGTGTCGTCATCGTCGCAACCGGCGATGAATCTCCGTTGCTCCGGCTTCGCGCCGCACGCCTCGCTTGCTCCGTCGCCGAGTTCTTCCGCGATCTCGGAAAAGACGTGCTGCTGATGATGGATTCGATCACACGATTCGCGCACGCGCAGCGTCAGATCGGTCTTTCCGTGGGTGAGCCGCCCGCGACCAAGGGATACACACCCAGTGTTTTTGCTGCGATGGCTGGGCTTCTCGAGCGGGCCGGCACCTTGCAAACCGGCGGCTCGATCACCGGGCTTTACACAATCCTCGTCGAAGGCGACGATATGACCGAACCCGTCTCCGATGCCGCCCGCGGCATTCTGGACGGACACGTCATCCTCTCCCGCAAACTCGCTCAAAAGGCACACTACCCCGCGATCGATGTGCTGGATTCAGTCAGCCGCGTCGCCGACGACGTCACTGATTCCGGACATCAGGCGGCCCGTCGCCAGATTCTCCGCCTCATGGCCGTCTATCGCGAAGTCGAAGACCTCGTCCAGATCGGGGCGTACGCGCGGGGATCGAATCCCGAAGCCGACGTTGCTATCGAGTTGCAGCCCATGATCAATGAGCTGCTGCGTCAAAACGCAGGCGAGTCACCAACGTTTGATCAGGCAAAGGCGTCACTCTTGAAATTGGCCGAGCAGGCAACCGCCGTCGGAGCTCGCCTCGCCCGTTCCCGCACGCGCGCGGCATAAGGATGATCCTTGGCGAAGTTCCGGTTCGAACTCGAAGCGGTGCTGAAGCAGCGGCTTGCCGTTGAACGACAAAAACAGCTTGCGCTCGGTGAACTCGAGCGGGTGCGTCTCGGACTCGAAGAACGCCTTCGCGGCTATCACGGCGCGATTACCGCCGAAAAGCAGGATTTGCGTGCGGCCTTGTCTCCCGGTGGCTCGATCGACGCCGGCGGCGTCCGCATGCAGGCGAACATGTCCCTGCACTTTGTCTCCAAAGCTCAGCAGACGGTCTACCACCTCGCAGTGGTTCACCGAAAGCTGGAAGTGGCCCGAAAGGAACTTTTGGCCGCGGCGACCAGCCGCAAAGCGGTCGAAAAGCTCAAAGAGCGCCGATATGAAGCCTGGCTGGCAGCCGAGGGCCGAAAGGAAGCCGCGGCGATCGATGAAATCAGCGTGATGGGCTTCGCGGCAAGGCAGGAGCAAGTGTGAAACGCGTCTGGACCGTCATCTCGATTCTGGCAGTCGCGAATCTGCTCGCATTCGGTGGCCTCGTGGGATGGCTGAAAACCAGCGGTCGCCTCGACAAAGACCGAATGGTGCGGCTGAAAGAGCTGTTCGGACCCACAATCGTTCAGGAAAAAGCACAACGCGATGAAACGGATGCGAAGAGCGCCGAGGCAACCAAAAAGGCTGCCGAGGATGCAAAATCGCTCAGGCCTCCGATCAATGCCGCGGACCGCTTGGAATTGAGCGCGCAGGGTGAAGAGGTGCGTCGCCAGCAGCTTGCGAGTCTCGAAAAGCAGGTTGACCTGCTACGAGCTTCTCTGGCACGCGATGCCGCAGAAGTCTCTCGAAACCGCGACCAACTCACGCAGGATCAAGCGGCGTTCGAAGCGATGCGGAAGCGTGTGCTTGAACAGGAAGGTTCCGCCCAGTTCAAGAAGACTCTTTCCACGCTGCAGGATCTGAAGGCCGAGCAAGCGAAGAAGGCCCTGAAGGAAATGATCGCCATGACGCCCGCCCCCACCGGGTCGGCATCGACGATTCACTCCGGCCTGGACCTCGTAGTGAGTTATTTGAACTCCATGGACGGCCGCTCGCGAGTCAAGATCGTGAACGAGTTCATCCAGGACGACCCGAAGATGGCAGCGGACTTGCTAGAACGACTCCGGACGCGCGGCCTTGCTTTTCGCGCTCCGGAGGTTCCAGCCAAATGACCGCCAACGCCAGCCTCGTTTCCAACCGAACCACCACCCCAGCCAGCGCAATTCAGGCGCGAGCCAACACCCAAAGCGCAGCGATCGCGCTCCTTGGCGCAGGTACTTCCACTCTCAATCAGGGTGAAGGCTCTTTTGCAGACTCGCTGGAATCCGAATCCAAGCGGCAAACTGCACCTCAGAGCCTCTTCAGCGACAAAGACAACTCCGCGAGAGCCACACCGCGCGCCGAGAAAGCGTCTGAAGTCAGTCCCAGGAGAGACGATGCTCGTGACACAAAGCCGGCCGCCGCCGCCGACGATGACTCTTGCGCCACGCCGCTCACCAAACGCCCGCGTGCGGCAAAGCCCGAATCGCAATCGGGCGACGAAGCTCCGTCGGACTCCCCCCTGACGCTCGACGACATTCCCACCGCTCGCACTCCCAATCCAATTCAGGCGCCAAGCTCAACCGCTCCGATCGCGAACCCCGCCGTTCAGCAGCCGCTCGCGGAAGCGACAGTCGAGTCAGGCGAAAACTCCGCGGAGCAGGCCAAGGCTGCCGCCGGCAACCAAAAGACTCGCCAACCCACCGATCCGCTCCGTCTCATCACACCCCAGCAGCAGGCAGCATCTGAAGATGCCCCGATCTCGGCGCAGTCGACTGCAACCCAGACCGCGGCACAGGCCGCGGGTCAGATCACAAATTCAAACGAATCGAACGCGAAACAGGCCAACATTCGCGCGAATCAGAACTCGAACGCCACGAGAAGCAACGGGCAGATTTCGCCTGCGAATGCCACCACCACCGCTGGCATAGGCATGCCTCTGACCACCGGAGCAGTCACCTCGACGCCGTCCGGACAATCGAGCGGTGCCGTCACCAGCATCACCGCTGCGACCGGCGCGGGAGGCGCATCAACTGGCGCGGCACCACTCGATCAAGTCACGCCTCCACGCACCGGGGGCGGTCGGCCGATCGAACATCCGGTCACACTCAAGCTCAAGATGGCCCCCGCATCGGCAAACAACTCTCCCCAGCTCTCCGAAGCCGAAATCACCGCCGCAGAAACGCAGATCGGCCGAGGCCTGACCGCCGCGTTTCGTCAGAACACGCCGCAGGTCACGCTCTGGATGTCGCCGGAAACCCTTGGCAAAGTCCGTATCCAACTCACGTTTGATCAGGGCACGATCGCGGCGCGCTTTGAAGCCACAAGCGATGCAACTAAAGAACTGCTCTCGCAAAACATGGGAGCGCTTCGTGATGCTCTTCAGTCTCGAGGTCTGACCGCAACTCAGATCGAAGTCGTCTCGATTCCCGATTGGTCCCAGCAGAATAACCCACAGTCTGGAACCAATCAGGGCAGCAGCACAAATCAGCCGCCGCAGAATCAATCCTCCGCAGGCGGCAACACCCCTTCCGGACATGGCGGGCAACAGCAGCAAGAGACACCCCAGCACTCCAAAGGGTGGGCAGCGTTGCCCCAGGGAAACGAAATCTCGCAGTCGCCGACATCCGCCGACGTGCAGATTTCGATGCCCATCGATTCTCGCCTGATGACGCTGAAAGCTCATCTCGAACTCGATGCGGTCGCTTGACGGCACGCCAATTGCGAAAACCAGCAGCGACACTCGATCGGAGTCCTCCATGAGCACGACCTCGTCCATCCTCGATAACACAGCCACCCAGCCGTCGGAAAAGGCGAGCGGTTTCAGTTCGCTCTCCAGTGAGCAGTTCACCAAGATCATCCTCACCGAATTGAGCAATCAGGACCCGATGGCGCCCAGCGACACCAACGCGCTGCTCCAGCAGCTTTCGCAGATTCGCAACATCCAGTCGAGCATGGATTTGTCCGAAAAACTCGGCTCGCTCGTTTCGGACAACCAGTTCGCCTCCGCTTCAAACATGATCGGAAAAGTCGTCGGGGGCGTCTCGACCGACAACTCCCGCACGATCGGCAAGGTTTCGTCCATCTCCAAGACAGATGATGGCGTCTTCTTGAACCTGAACACCGGCAAGAGCATCAAGGTCGACAACATGGACGGCGTGATCGATCCGGCATCACTGACCGACGAGGAAAAAGCACTCCTGGGGCTGACGTAATGGGAACGAACGACCTTCTACGCACGCTTGGCTCGACGATTCTCCCGCCCGGCGTGGAACGCCGGTCCGGCCAAACCGCATCCGGCGCTGTACAAGGACAAAGCTTTGCAGAATTGCTCGCCGGCAAAGCGAGCGGCAAGCTCTCAAGCGATCGAGGCGTGAATATCAGGCCCGAGTCCGGGGTTCAACTCAACACAGAACAGATGGCCCGCGTTGCCAACGCATTGGACCAGGCCGAAGAGGCGGGCGCACAGCATGCCCTGGTGATGATCGACGGAATGGCCCTCAAGGTTGACGTCGGCGTGCGCCAGGTGATCGCCCAGGTCGATATGAAGCAGTCCGCGGTCATGTCCGGAATCGACACGGTGGTTCAAGCCGGCAATCACACTGCTTCCGCGCAGAAAGCGACCATGCCCAGCGCGGGTTTCCACCCGAGTCTGGCGAAAATCCTCACGGGCGATTCCGAGGCCGCGGCCTAGCGGTTGGTCCGCCGATTGCGTCCTGTCTCTTTGAATCAGAATGTTGGCGCGAACGGAGTTCGCGTTCGGAGATCGACCGGAATCGCAGCGCGGAGGCGCCGCGGCCCGCCAGAGGAAGCATCCATGTCCTCCACAACCGCACTCTTCACTGGCCTTTCCGGTCTGAACGCCAACTCGAAGCTGATCGACGTGATCGGCAACAACATCTCGAACGTCAATACCACGGCGTACAAGTCCAATCGCGTGATGTTTGGCTCGATGTTCAACCGCACGTTCAGCATCGGCAGCGCTCCGGGAGTGAATACCGGTGGCACGAACCCGGGGCAGATCGGCCTCGGCGTGCAGGCGACCGGCACGCAGCGCAACTTCGGCAACGGCGCGATCAACGCAACGGGCGATTCGCGTGATCTCGCCATTGAGGGTGAAGGCTTCTTCGTTGTCCAAAGTGCGGGAGGCGAGCAGGTCTATACACGCGCCGGCTCGTTCCGCCCCAACAGCAACAACCAGCTGGTCTCCCTTTCGGGCGAAAGGCTGATGGGTTACGGTGTGGACTCCCGCTTCAACCTCGACAAGTCTGCGATCAACCCGGTTTCGATCCCGCTCGGTTCGCTGACAATCGCAGAGCCCACGACGCTCGCAACATTGCAGGGAAACCTGAACAAGAACGGCGCGCTCCCGACGCATGGAGCATCGGTTTCGCTCCGCGGCACCGCGAGCGCCGGCCTGGGCGTGATCACCGGGGCAAGCCCCGCACCCAGCGGTGCAAATCTCGTCGAAACCACTACGAGACTTGTGGACTTGGATGACCCCGCGATCGCCGGCACCACGACATCGTTATTTTCCGCGGGCCAGACACTCCGGATTACCGGCGCTCAGAAGGGCCTGACCGGTGTCAACGCGAAGAATCTCCCGGATGCGACGCTTGCGATCACCGGCACTACCACCATGCAGGATCTGATGGATTTCCTGCAGAATGCGTACGGAATCGTTCCCGGCCAGACGAATCCCGACGGCGCGACGACAGGCATCACGCTCGACCCCACCACGGGCGTCGTGACAATCGTCGGCAACACCGGGACGGCCAACGACATTACTCTGAATCCCAGCAACATGCAGTTGCTCGATTCGAGCGGCGCTCAGGTTCAATCGAGCCTTTTCAGCACGACAAAGGCCGGCGCCGCAGACGGAGAAAGCGTGCGTACGAGCTTCGTTGCGTACGACTCTCTCGGAACGCCGGTGAATATCAACATTGGGTTTTCGCTCGAATCCACTCCGGGCGGCACCGGTTCAAACTGGCGCTATTACGCTGAGTCGGGCAATCCGTACGCCAGTTCGATCAACCTTGGCACTGGTGTCGTCAGCTTCGGCACCTCGGGTGCGCTGCTCACAACGACTCCGCTCGCGATCTCGGTGAGCCGCGCAGGAACGGGCGCTATCACGCCCCTGAACTTCGAAATCGCGCTTACAAGCGGATCAGGTGGAGTCACGTCCTTCGCCAACACCAGCGGCAATTCGAATGTCCAAGCACAGCAGGTGGACGGCGCGGCGATCGGCACTCTTCAGAGTTTCGGCGTGGGCGACGATGGTGTCATCACGGGTGCATTCACCAACGGTCTTTCCCGCACGCTTGGGCAAGTCGTGCTCGCGAAGTTCTCGAATCCCGAAGGATTGGTCGATCTCGGAAACAACCTGTTCCGCGTCGGCCCGAACAGCGGCACGGCGGGAATCGCTTCTCCGCTTGACCTCGGAACCGGCAAAATCGTCGGCGGAGCGCTCGAACTCTCGAACGTCGACCTCGGCTCCGAATTCCTGGGGCTGATTCTCGCTCAAACGGGCTACTCCGCCTCCACGCGCGTTATCCGAACCACCGATGACCTCTTCCAGCAGCTTCTCTCGCTCGGTCGCTGAAACCGAATCCTGAAACATGTCGAGAGCCACATGAGTCAATCCATCGCATCCGCCCATTTCGTTCTTTCGCAGGCCGCTTCACTTTCAGGGTCCGCGCTTTGGGTGCTGGCGAGCTGCGTCGGTGTTTCACTCGGCGCGATTGTCGTCGTGCGGCTGCTGAAACTCGAGACTCTCGCGCGGCTGCTTCTTGTTCCGCATCCCTCCCGCGGAGAAATCGTCAATCGCCTCGAACAACTCGCTGCGCTCGCCAGCGCGCATGACGAGCGTGGAATTCGTCGCACCGGCGATCAATGCTCATGGCGTTTGTTGCGGACCGGCGCTGAACTTCTCGCCGACGGCGCACAGCCTCCGGAGATCGCGCACAAGCTCGAACATATCGCGGAGGTGATGACCGCACGCCGTGTCCGCTTTCTCCGCAAGCTTGCGTCGTTTTCAATCGGAATGCTGATCTTCCCACTGGGTGTGCTCATCATGCACCTGTTCAGCGTGCTCGGTGCGCCGACGCCGACGAATAGCTGGGTCGCCGGAGTCGCGTTTGTCGCGGCTCTTTCGCTGTTGGTGATGTCGTCGATCGCACGCTGGATGTGCGAACGCGCCGAAGACAGTCTCATTTTCCGCACCATCGAAACAGAAGCACTGATCTTCGGACTCTCCGCGATCTGCGGCGGCGCGGGCCCCGAGGAAGTCGGCTCCATGACCCGGCTCGTGCTCGGAATGTCCCCGGCAAGATCGGCGCTCCGCCAAGCCGCCTAATGCCCTTCGATCCGTCCGAGAACTTTGGGCCATCCGGTTGTCGGGCCGAGAAGTCGATGCCCGCCATCCCGAATATCTGTACTCCTTGAGTTGAGCCCGCTCCGCGTCGAAATGACCCCAGAACGAAGCCCGATGGACCGGGCCCGGAGGGTGTCATGGCCGACGAAAAAGACGCGAAGCCTGCTGCGGACGCAAAACCGGCCGCCAAGGGCGGATTGCCAATCAAGACCATCGGGATCGTGGCGGTACTCATGATCGCGGAGGCTGCGGGAGTCTTCTTCTTCGTCGGATCGACGATGCGGAAGCCGACCGAAACGAAAGCCGGGGAACTTCACGGCGAGGACGAGGCCAAGCTGGAAGCGCTTGTCGAGCTCCCGCTGGTGGAAGACAAGTTCCAGAACATGACCGGTGGCCAGGCCTGGATCTGGGACGCGGCTGTATTTGTGAAGGTGAAGAAACGCGACGAGGAGAAGGTGACCGAAGTCCTCCAGGCACGAGCCGCGGAGATCAAAGAGGGCATCGCCTACATCTTCCGGCGCGCCCAGCACAGCCAGTTGAAAGAACCGGGCCTCGAAACGATGAACCGCGAGATCAGCGCGTATATCAACGAGATCGTGGAAAAAACGCCCGAAGGTGCCAGCCGCATCGATCGGGTGCTGATTCCCAAGTGCCGCGGCTTCCCGGCGGGTTGATTTCCGCGGGTTGATTTCCGCTCCGGCGACTCCGAATTCAACGAACCAGCGAAGCGTACTCTGGTATGACCCGTGACAAACGGTTCATACAGGGAGGATGCTTCTTGATTTCAAGAGTGCTCTACGCGGCATCGCGATCGGCGGTCGTTCTCCTTCTTCTCAACGCGGCCTGCGCTTCTAAGCCCCAGCAGCCTGAATTTACGGATCAGCAGCGTGCGGCACAAGTGGCGTCGTTCGATGAAACGTACGCAAAAATCAAGGAGCGTCACTTCGATGCAGCGAAGGTCGGCCCCGAATGGGACGCCAAGCACGCAGAATTGCGTCCGAAGGTGGAATCCGCCAAGAGCGAAGAGGAAGCGCGGGGCGTGACGAAACAGCTGATCGCTTCGTTGCACCAATCGCACTTCGGAATCATTCCAGCCGAGGCTTACGAGGACATCAATCAAGGCGCCTCTCCCAACAATCGCGCTGTGCCAGACAACGGGGGCGAGCCCGGCTTTGAACTTCGTGCAATCCAGGGACAAGCCGTCGTCACCCGCATCGCACCGAATTCCCCGGCGGCGCGGGCCGGCATCAAGCGTGGATGGGCTCTCAAGTCGGTGAACGCAAAGCCCGTCGAGCCGATACTCGCGAAACTCCAAAAGGCGCACGGTGACTCCCGCGACCGAGGCCTGATGATCACCGTCGCGCTCCGATCCCTGTTGCACGGACCCGAGGGGTCCAAAGCCACGTATGAGTTTCTGGGCGCGGACGATCAGCCGGTCACTGTTGCAGCCGAACTCCAATCACCGCAGGGAACACCGGTCGAGTTCGGCAATCTACCGACAATGTATCTCGAGATCGATCGCAAGCCCCGCGCTCCCGGCATCGGATACATGTGGTTCTCGATCTGGTTTAACCCGCCCCTGTTGATGGGCGAACTCCAAACCGCGATCAGGGAATGTTCCGGCTGCCAGGGATTCATTCTCGACCTGCGTGGCAACGTCGGAGGCATCGGCGCGCTCGCGATGGGATTCGGGGGCTGGTTCGTAGACAAACCCGACCTGCGCCTCGGAACGCTGATCACCCGCGATTCGCGACTCAACTTTGTGTTAAATCCCCGCCCCGCTCCTTTTACGGGTCCGCTCGCGATCCTCGTGGATGAGATGTCGGCTTCAACTTCCGAAATCTTTGCGGGAGGGATGCAGGACATTGGCCGCGCCCGGGTCTTTGGAACACCGACGCCGGGCGCCGCGTTGCCCTCAACTGTTGAAATCCTTCCCAGTGGCGATCGACTTCAATTCGCCTTCGCGAATTACATCAGCGCGAAGGGAGAACCGCTCGAAGCTCAGGGTGTCCATATCGACGAGCCCGTCGTTATCACGCGCGATGCCCTTCTGGCTGGCTCGGACCCCGTTCTGGACGCCGCGATTTCCTGGATACGTTCGCAATCGAAGTAACCCCGCCGTGCTTCTCCGCCAAAGATTGTCCTTCGGGCCTTTGCTCTTCCACCGACTCGCGCCAGGAATGTTGAAATGAAACGATCCGCTTTTCGTCTGGTCCTTCTGACTTCCATCTTGTGCGGCATGCCAGACCTGGCAGGCGCTGAGCAGCCCGCACCCACTCCGACCGAAACCCCGTCACCGGCTTCAACCCCTGCCGCCAAACCGGCGGAAAATTTGCCCGAGGCCAAGGCGCTGATGGAGAAGTACCTCGCTGCCATCGGCGGCGCCGAACGGCTCAAGCAGGTCAAGTCGCGCCAGATCACTCTGAACATGGAGATTCCAGCCCTCGGCATGAAGGGCCGCGTTCAGATCTACCAGATGCCTCCCGCGATGGCATATGCAGAAACTGAACTCGCGCAGGTTGGTAAGGTTCTTCAGGGCTCCGACGGCGAGACAGTCTGGGAATCGAGCGTGATCATGGGAACGCGCATTCTCAAGGGCGCCGAGAAGGCAGCGTTCCTCCGCGGCATGCGCTTCAACGCGGACTACGACTACGAAGACCTCTTCAAGTCGATGAAGACGATCGGCGTCGAGGACATCGCGAAGCGTCCCGCATATGTGGTCGAACTCGTGACCGCCGACGGTGCGAAAGAAACCCGCATGTTCGACAAGGAAACCGGATTGCTGGTTGCGATGCGATCATCCACGATGTCGCAGATGGGTGAGATCCAGAGCGAGACGCTTTTCTCCGACTATCGCGAAGTGGGCGGCATCAAGATGCCGTTCAAGATGGTTGTGAAGGCCATGCAGAACGAAATGGTCACAACGATCGAGAAAGCAGAACTCGATGTACCGATCGCTCCGGAGCGGTTCAGCCTTCCAGATGACGTAAAGGCATTGCTCGCAAAGCAAAATGCCGAGCCGGCCACTCCCGCAACGCCCGCCCCCAGCTCAACTCCAATCCCTGAAGAAAAGAAATAGAGCAGAGCAGACACCTGCTCATTGACCGCGCTCTGATATGCGACACCCTTGACTCCCCCGCCTGCCAATTCTCTCGCGTCCACCCAGGAACCGCCCGTTGTTGCAGTTCCGGACGAGTCCGCTTTGCTCGCGCGCCTGAAAGCAGGCGACGGCACCGCCTATGAGCAGGTTGTAAGAGAGATGGGTGGCCGGATGCTGGCCGTCGCCCGACGAATTCTTGTGGATGAGAACGAGTCGCAAGACGCCGTCCAAGACGCCTTCGTTTCGGCGTTCCGCAACATCGACAAGTTCGAGGGCAATTCCCAGATTGCTACGTGGCTCCACCGGATCACCGTGAACGCGTGTCTCATGCGTCTCCGCAAGAAGCGAAGGCAAGACGAGGTCTCGCTCGACGCCCTGCTCCCAGCCTTCGGCGCCGACGGCAATCCCGCTCATCAGGCCGGGACCTGGCGCCGGACGTCCACTGGAGATGAACTCGCCGAGACTCGCGAGAGCATCCGCCTCGCGATCGCAAAACTTCCCGAGCATTACCGCATCGTCCTAGTCCTCCGCGACATCGAAGGCATGGATACCGCCCAGACCGCCGAGTTGCTCGAAACCACGGAGGCGGCGGTCAAGATCCGGTTGCACCGGGCCCGTCAGGCTCTGCGCGAGTTGCTGGACAACACTTTCCGAGACGGTTTGAACTAATCAGGAGTTACCTTTGTCCGCCGGTTCGCCACGAGAATTCGGAGATCTGCTTGCTCGGCTTGAGTCTGGCGGCTCGATCCATTGCCGCGACTGCAGCGATTTCTTGATGGCCTATCTCGACAACGAGCTTCAGAGCGATGTTCGTGGCCGATTCGAGCAGCATTTGGGCAAATGTTGTTCCTGCCGCAACTACGTCGACACCTACAGCCAAACGGTCAAGCTCGCTCAGGAAGCATGTTGCCCGAAAGCGAATCCGCACCTCGGAAAGTGTCCCCCGGAATTGGTCTCCGCCATCCTCGCTTCCCTGAAGCGCCCATCTTGACCGGCCTTGAGTGCCGAGACAGATGAGTTTTTTCTCATCGTCGCGCTCCCAGCCGAAAATCGTCAGCCATCCGCCACCGGTATCCGATCCATGGTGTGGCGAGATGTTGGGTGGCCCGATGCAGCAAAATTCAGTGTCGAATAACTCCGAAAACCAGTGCCAAGCGCTGGTAGGCAATCCGTCGCTTTCGACGTTGGTTGCCGCATTGGCCGCAGCAACCGGGAGTCCGTTGGCGGGATTCTCATTTAGGAATGCGGATCGCATCTGGTCGGGACCCGTGGTCGGCTGGGCCGGCGGCTGGCGGACGAGCGCTCGCAGTCTGTGTGGCCACGTCATCGAAAACAATGCCGTCGTGCCCGAGTCTTCCATCGCGGGCAACCCTCAATTCGACGATCAACGCCTGAGCACCGAGGCAGGGGCTCGCAGCTATCTGGGAGCGCCAGTCGCAACTACCACGCATGGGATTGCCTGCCTGTACGCTGCCGACACTCGGCTTCGCGTCTGGTCGCCGGGGGAGATCGCGACCACACAGCAGATTGCGGCGCTCATTCCTGGCCTGCTCGAACGCAGCCACGACAATTGGGCGTTCGAACCGGATGCTCACTTTCTGGAAGCACGGGAGTTTTTTGAAAGCACCTCGCGCTTCGCCAAAGTCGGAAGTTGGTCGCTCGATGCGATCTCCGGCAAAGTGCGCTGGTCGAGTGAGGTGAAACGCATCCATGAAGTGCCGCCCGACTTCGAACCCAGCGGGCTCGGCGAGGCTGCCGGCTTCTATCCGGGGGACGCAGAAGCAACCATCCGTGACCTGGTCGACCGGGCGCTCAAGTACGGCGAGGGATACGAGGCAGAACTTCCATTCGTGACCGCAAAGGGGCGGCACATCTGGGTTCGCACCATCGGCAACTGCGTGATGGAGAACGGTCGCTGCATCGGCCTGCGCGGTGTGTTTCAGGACATCACATCGCGAAAGATGAGCGAAGACCGATACCGCCTTCTTGCCGAATCAACCGACGACCTCGTCACGCTCACAGATCGCAACGGTCACGCGCTCTACAGCAGCCCCTCTGTCGAACGCAAACTCGGCTGGGCGGTCGATGATCTCGTGAACTCCTCGTGGAAAACGCGCGTTCACCCCGACGACCTCGAGCGTGTCCAACGGATGCAGGAGCGGGCGCTCGGAGGCGAGCACGCCAGTACTCGCTATCGGGCAAAGACCAAGGACGGTCGCCTGATCTGGCTCGATGTCCGAGGTTCTCCCGTCCTGCACGCGCAGGGCCATGTTGAGCACGTGGTCTGGACCAGCCGAGATGCTTCCGCTCAGGTGTTCGTCGAGGAGTGGCAACGCGAACGCATCGGCATTCTAGAAATGCTGCTGAATGGCGCGCCCCTCCAGAAAACCTTCGATAGGCTCGTGCTCTCAATCGAAGCGCTGCGTCCCGGAGCTCGCGCGTCGATTCTCACCACCGAAACCCGCGATGGCGTTACCGTGCTGCGCGATGCTTCCGGTCCTTCTTTTCCCGCGGAATATCGCGCCCAAGTTGATGGCATTCCCACAGGCCCCAATGTCGGCAGCTGCGGAGTCGCCGTGCACGAACGCCGGAGAGTCATTTCCGTCGACCTTGCCACCGATCCGAATTGGGTGCCGGTGCGTGAGCTCGTGCAATCTCTGAACCTTCGTTCCTGCTGGTCCGAACCTTTCTTTGCTTCCGACGGCACGGTGCTCGGGACATTCGCGATTTACGGTACCACTCCGGTTGCGCCAGACGACGCCGAAATCCATCTCATCACCGAAGCCGCCAAGCTCTGTGCGATCGCAATCGAACGCCACAAGTCCGACGCTGCCGTCCGTTCGGCACTTTCAGACCTCGCCGCAACCCGTGACTCGCTCGAGGCGCGCGGGCAGGAACTTCTCAAGCGAAACGAGGATCTCGCGACGGCAATGTCCGACTCAGAGCGTTTCCGCCGGCAGGCTGAGCTCGACGCCATCGTCGCGCAGGAACTCCGACGGCGCGCGGACGAGGCAAATCGCGCCAAGTCGGATTTCCTGGCCAACATGAGCCACGAAATCCGCACGCCGATGACTTCGATTCTCGGCTTCGCCGACTTGCTCGCCGACACGCGCCACGGCCAGGAAAACAGCGCGGAATTCATCCGTGCGATTCATCGAAACGCCGAGCACCTTCTCACCGTCATCAACGACATCCTCGACATCACCAAGATCGAAGCCGGCCGGGTCTCGATCGAACGTATCGAGTGCTCCCCCGCCACGATCATCCACGACGTCGCCAGCTTGATGACTGGGCGCGCCGCCGAAAAAGGCATCGGCCTCGAATTCTCATTCGCCGATTCGGTGCCCTCCACGCTCGTCACCGATCCCACCCGCCTTCGCCAAATCGCCATTAATCTTGTCGGCAACGCCATCAAGTTCACGGAGAATGGACGCGTCCGCGTTCTACTCGAATATGAACCCGATCGCATGCTCCGCCCGCTCGGAGTGCTTGTGGTCAAGGTGCAGGACACCGGCATCGGTCTCTCGAAGGAACAGCTTTCCGGCTTGTTTGAAGCATTCTCGCAGGCCGATCCTTCCACCACTCGCAAGTTCGGCGGCTCGGGTCTTGGCCTCGCCATCAGTCGCCGGCTCGCACGTCTGCTCGGCGGCGATATTTCCGCAACTTCCACGCCCAATAAAGGGTCCGAGTTCGTCGTCCGCCTGAACTGCCGCCTTGCCGAAGGCTCGGAAATCGGCGCCGCATGCGTCGCGTCTCCGGAAGCGGCGACTCCCCAAAAAATCCGCGGCAGGATCCTCCTCGCCGAAGACGGGCCCGACAATCAGCGCCTCATTGTCCACCTGCTCCGCCAGGCCGGCGCCGAAGTGTTCACAGTCACCAACGGCAATCTCGCGATCGAGCAGTGTTTCGAGCAGCTTCATGCCGGCACGCCCTTCGACCTCATCCTCATGGACATGCAGATGCCCATCAAGGACGGGTACGAAACAACGCGTGAGATTCGTGCCGCGGGTTACACCCGCCCGATTGTCGCGCTCACCGCCAACGTCCTCACCGAGCAGCGCCGCCGCGCGATCGAGAGCGGCTGTGATGACATGATTGAAAAGCCGATCGAGCGTCAGCGCTTCCTGAGCGTCTGTCGCGAATGGATCGCCGCCGGCGCTGAAAAATTCCGCGTCGCGTCGTAATCGCTCATCGCCCGCAATCAACTTCAAACGCCCGGGAACTGCTGCCGCCGGGGCCAACGCGGAATGTCACCTGCCTGCCGCACTTTGGGCAGCGCGCGTCATACGCATCACCAGTTCGATTTCGGTAGACACGCACGTAGGTTGGACCGCAACGAAACAAAACCTGCAGAAACGGTCGGGCCGGACCATGGGCTGTCGGTCCGGCAGCTTCGCTGATGTCGAGAGAGCGGGATTCCACGAAACTTGTATCGGTAATCAGCTTGGAGAAAACCGGCCCAATTTTTGACACCCAAACGTTTTCCGAATAAAAATTCCGCCGAACTTGATTTCCGTCCGCAGCCGATGTATAGTGGCCAGTAACTTTCCCCGGGCAAAAATGGACTCCGCACGTGTGATTCACGCGCAGACTCCAACCCGGACGAATAGTCTTCTTCGGAAGACACCTTTCCGGATTTCATGTCGCTCGCTATTTCCCCCAGCTCTCTCACGATCTTGCCCGACCCGCCGGCCCCGCCGACGGGCATTGGGCTCATTGCGGGCTCAGGGCTGCTTCCGGTGAAGATTGCGCAAGGACTTCGAGCCCAGGGGCATCGCGTCCACGGTCTTGGACTCTCCAGCCAATACGACCCTCAGTTGCCCCGCCTTTGCGAGACCTTCGCTGAGGTCGGCGTGCTCCGCCTGGGAAGCTGGGGACGCATCCTGAGGGATTGGGGCGTTCGCCATGCGATCATGGTCGGCCGGGTCGACAAGGCCAAGCTGATGCACGATCCGTGGAGGCTTGTGCGGAACATGCCGGACGCCCGCACTCTGCGGCTCTGGTTTCAGAAACTCCGCCACGACAAGCGCTCCCACATGGTCCTGCGGGGCGTCGCCGAAGAACTCCACCGTTTCGGCGTTTCGCTCCTCGATTCGACGATGCCGATTCCGGACGAGCTTGCCCACATTGGCGTGCTCACCCGTACTCAGCCCACCGCCGAACAGCGGGCCGACATCGACTTCGTCTGGCCGATGATGTCCGAGTTGCTCCGTTTCGACATCGGTCAGTCCGTCGCCATCCGCGAACGCGACGTGATCGCCGTCGAAGCCGTGGAAGGCACCGATCGCATGATCGAACGCGTGGCACGGCTCTGCCGCGCCCGGGGGTGGACGCTCTGCAAGGGTGCTCGCGCCGGCCACGACCGCCGAAGCGATGTGCCGACCATCGGCGCCACCACCATCGAGAAGATGGCTGCTGCCGGCGCCGGTTGCCTGGCGCTTGCCGCGGGCGATGTGATCATGCTCGAGAAGGAACGCGTGATCGATCTGGCCGACGAACTCGGCATTTCGATCGTCGGCGTTCCGTCGATTATCTGATCTCGTTGAGCGTCACCCAACAATCAAGCGTGGATCCCCACTGCCCCTACGTCAGCCGAGGCGGACTCAAGCTTGCACACGCATTGCGGGAGTTTGCCGTCGACGCGACCGGGCTTCGCTGCGCCGATCTCGGCTGTTCCACCGGCGGCTTCACAGACTGCCTGCTCCAGCACGGTGCAAAATCCGTCATCGCCGTCGATACCGGGTACGGACAGCTCGCCTGGAAACTGCGACAAGACCCGCGAGTGACGGTGAGGGAGCGGGCCAATGCGCTGCACTTCCCTCCACCTCAGCCTCCCGATACGGATCTCGTGGTCGTCGATCTGGGTTGGACGAAACAAAAACTTCTCATCCCCGTCGCGCTCAAGTGGCTCGCCTCCGACGGACGCATCATCACGCTCATCAAGCCGCACTACGAGCAGGAAAATCCGCGCCGCGAGAGTGTGATCCTCGAAAAAGCCCAAGCCTTCGAAATTGTGGAACGCGTCGCTCGTGAAATTCCGGCGATGGGCGCGACCGTGCTCGCAATCACCGAATCACCGGTGCTCGGCGGCGCGAAAAGTGGCTCAAAATCCAAAGGAACAGGCAACACCGAATGGCTCGCCCTGCTTACGCCGACGTCGCCGGGGATTTCCACCCCTCCACTTCATCCGCCGGGTTGAGCTCTTTCCAGAGTCGTTCCAGCAGCGAGTTGAGGTTCGTGCGTGCAGCGCCCGAAATCGCGATGACATCCCGATCCAGCCGCAGCTCCAACTCGCGGCAGACCTTCTTGATTAGCTTCTCACGCTCCGCCTTGTCCGGGATGAGATCGATCTTGTTGAGCACCACGAGCTCGCGCTTGTCGTAAAGAGCCTGCGAATGCTGGCGCAGTTCCTCGCGGATCATCTTGTAGTTCTCGATCGGATCCGAGCCATCTTCGGGCTGCAGATCGAGCAGATGAACGAGCACTCGCGTGCGATCAACGTGCCTCAGGAATTCATGGCCGAGGCCCGCTCCCTGTGCAGCTCCCTCGATCAACCCGGGAATATCTGCGAGCACGATGCGGCGCTGGCCATCCACTTCCGCGATTCCAAGCTGCGGACTGAGTGTCGTGAACGGATAGCTGGCGATTTTCGGGTTGGCTCTCGTCAGTGCCGCGAGCAATGTTGACTTGCCCGCGTTCGGCTTACCGAGCAGGCCGACATCTGCAATCAGCTTGAGTTCGAGACGCAGGTTAAATGTCTCGCCCTTTTCGCCCGGCGTTGCTTCGCGGGGAGTCTGATAGGTCGAGCTCTTGAAATGCTCGTTGCCGAACCCGCCCTTACCGCCTTTGGCGATCGTGACGGTCTCGCCCTTTTGGATGTCGTGGATCAGGTCGCCCGTGTCGTTGTTGAACACCAGCGTTCCCGGCGGCACACGCAGGATCAGGTCTTTGCCGTCGCCGCCGTGCATCTGTTTTGCGGCGCCGTTCTGGCCGGCTTCCGCTTCAAACGTGTGCTGAAAGCGGAAGTCAAAGAGCGTGGACAGCCCTTCTTCGCACACGAAGATCACCGAGCCGCCCGTGCCCGCGTCGCCGCCGCTGGGGCCGCCCTTGGGAATGAATTTCTCGCGGCGGAACGAGATATGCCCGTTGCCGCCGTCTCCGGCCTTCACAGTGATAATTGCGGTATCGACAAACACGGAGAACAGTAAGAGCCCGCGTCGCCGTAACCAAATGGGATTTGAGAAGGATTAACGCCGGAAAACCGCGACTGCGTATCAGGCCGCCCGGAGATATCGCCCCGAACCGAGCGACTTGAGCAGCCGATCGCGATCACCCAATCGCGCGAAACTGGTGATCGCAAGTGCCATCCGCACCGGGCCCGGCTCGCTGTCATCCATCCACACGACATTGCCGAACACGATCACGCTGCGTTCCGTACCCGACTGACTTTCGATCGGTCCCTGACCGGCCGGAAGAGTGATTTGCATCGTCACCCGTGATCCGGTCGGAACAGCCTGATCGAGTTCGAAGCGGATGCCGCCTTCTGAGACGTCGTACGCATGGCCCTCGAGCGGCCGCCCGTCACCATCGATTTCGCGCACGCACACCGGGGTGTACATGGGCTGAAGAGCAAAGCGTTCGAAACGACGGCGATTGATGGCGTTCATGATCGACTCCTGCGCCCCGCGCGTCGGGGATTACCGCATCTTGATGCCTGCTTATCGCCCGTCTTTCCTTCCTCCTTGATGCCGAGAACCAATTCCGCACGTCTCATAAGCCTTGTGAAAACTGCGCACGCGTATCCTGCGAACAGAAACCCGGTCAGGCGATCAATCCGTTGAATCCAACTTTGGATAATTCCGGCCCCGAAGACGCGATTCCCCGCTGCGAAATCTGCGGCTACGAACTCGCCTCCGTCCTCAAAGCTTCTGGACCAGCGGCGCAATGCCCCGAGTGCGGCACGCCGTGCTGGCAAAGCAGCCCCGCGCTTCGGCCGGGGACGCCATGGCAGCAGAAACTCGGCCTCACGAGTTTCTGGCTCACGCTCTGGTTCACGATCGCGCGGCCCGCCGCGCTCTTTCGCGCGATGGAGGCCAGCCGGCGTCGCGCATGGTCTTTGTTGATTCTTCAGACCACGATCGCTGCCGTGGCATTTCTCTCGCCGTGGAGCGGCGTCTTCGTCGCCGACCCGGTGCGTCAGTTCCGCTTCGCGCGAACTTTCTTGCGCATGTTCGAGATCGTGAGTGCGGTCTTTGGCGAGATAGCGATTCTCGCGATCTTCCTGTGCGCCGCAAGTTTGCTGCTCGGATGGGTACTTCGGGCGTATGGCCGTGCGCGTGGTTGGCAGACACCTCGCGGCACAACACTCTCGATCGTCGCGCACGCTTCTATCGGCTGGACCGTTCTGGCCGGGGTTGTCTGGTCGCTTTTGACAGCGTGGTTCATCGCGACCCTGATTATTTCTTCGGTGGGGAGCCCGTCTGCCGCGCGCACGCTTGGGGAAGCGTCGGGATGGATGGCGACTTCCGGCAGTCGGTACGGATTACTTCCGTTGCCCGTCTTGGTGTTCGGGGCGGGGGGTGCGCTTGTCGCGCGAATCGGGCTCTCCGCCCTCCACTCCTGCAAGTTTGCGAACTCACCTGAAACCGCTGCGTGCTTCGACCCTAAGCCCGCCGATTCAAACCCGCCAGGCTAATAGGATTCGTCCTGGCACAGCCAATTCCATCCAGCGACGCGTTTCTCTGCGAGCGGTGCGGTTACGAACTTTCGGATCGCCCATCCGAATCCGTCTGTCCAGAATGCGGTACGCCGCTCAATGAATCGCTTCCATCACGACGACCCGGCACTGCATGGCAACGCGCCTGGCGCGGGCGGCGGGCAGGATTGCCGATCGCCTGGTTTGTTTCCACTGCACGCGGCTTGCTAACGCCAGGGCGACAACTGCGTCGTGCATCGATCGTGCGCGAAGGTTCCAGCGTGCTTTTCGCGATCAACCTGTCGATCTCGGCGTTGCTGCTCACATTCCAGAGCGCCGGAACGATTGCCGCAATCGTGGTTGGATACTGGCCGATCACCCTGCTCCCTTCACCTGCGGTGTTGCTCGGGCCAACATGGATGCCGACATCGGCTGTGTTCGTGTTCCTGACGTGGGCGCTACTGATCAGTCTTCTCACCCGGATCGAGCGCATCGGCATTCACTTCTATTCGCGCCGGCGCTCGTGGCGAATCGAATCCGTGCTGTCGCTGGTGGGCACGGCGCACGCGTCAGGGGCGTGGATCGGCGCGGCCCTCGCTGCCCGCTTTCTCCCGATTGCCCTTGAAAGCCTCGCAAATGCGCTGCCGGGTGCAATTGCGATCCATCTCGCAGCCGTGCGCTTGATCGCTGCGCCGCTTGGGTTTATCACCGGCATGATCTGGTTTGAAATGGCTACGTTTTTCGGATTGCGGGCGTGCCGCTTCGGCAATCCGCCGGGCGTTCGCACGCCAGACGCATAACATCGCCCGGACGGCCGAAGGGATTCGGCGATAGAGCGTCCGCGAGCGCGATTTCATGGATGCTGTTGATTCCAATTTGATTCGGGCTTCCAAGGGGCAGCCCGGCACGGCGCCACTTGCGCCCGGCAAGGTGCCGCTCGACGATCTTGGCACGCCCCAACCGACACCAGATCAGGTGACGATGGGCGCGGACATCGATTCGTCGCCCCGCGCGCGATCCGATGACTTCAACGAGCGGCCCATGGATTCGGGCCGACCGGCTGTGGACGAGCGCAGCATGGTGCACGTGCTGCGCCACCGGCACTTCCGGACATTCTCGCTCGCCGCGTTTGGCTCGTTTCTCGGTAACTGGTTCGAATTCATCGGCACCCAGTGGATCGTCGCGGAAAAGACGCGCGACACGACGTGGCTTGCGACACTCGGCGCCGCTCAGCTGCTCCCGACTCTTTTTCTTGGGTTGCTCGGCGGGATCATCGCCGACAGAGTGAACCGAAAAAAGCTGCTGATGGCGACACAGTTCTCGATGATGCTGATCGCCCTGGCTTTTTTCGCGGTGGTTCGCTGGAACGTCCCGATCGCCCACGCCTTGGGCGGCGACGACAAACACGCCAACGACTTCCTGCTGTTTTCCTTTCTCACGCTGGCATTCTTTCAGGGCGTCACGATTGCATTCAACCAACCGGCGTGGCAGGTGATGATCCCGCGCCTCGTTCCACGCGACGAACTCGTGCGCGCGATCACGCTCCAGGGGATCTCGTTCAACACCGCGCGGGCCGTTGGCCCGGCCCTCGCCGGCGCTCTTCTCGCATGGAAGGGAGGCGAGTGGCTCTTCCTCGTCAACGCCATCAGCTACATCGGCGTCATGATCGCGGTCACCACCACTCCCGATGCACCCGCTCCGGCCCGGGACGGCAAGCTCAGCGATCTCTCGATGATCATCGACGACATCAAACAGGCTTGTGCGTTCATGTTCAAGAACCGGGGACCACGTGCCGCCCTTCTCGCGCTCATGGTCTTTTCTGTGTTCGGCACACCGGTCTTGCGATTCCTGCCGCTCTTCGTTAGTCAGGTCTATCACCTGAAGGAGGAAACGTTCGGGCTGCTGACCGGAGTCATGGGCGTCGGCGCGGTCGTCGGCGGCCTTGCAATGCGCTACATCCCCACGTGGTACCCAAAGCACCACTTCATCCCCATGTCCGTCTTCCTCGGTGGCTTCTCGATTCTCGCATTCTCCATCGCGACCAACGTCTGGCTCGCAGGCTTCCTCATGTTCTTCGTCGGCATCTTCTGGATGTGGTCGTTCAACTCCGCGATGTCTGCGCTCCAGTTGCTCGTCGAAGACTCGCTCCGCGGCCGCGTCATGGCAGTGTGCAACATGATCTCTCTCGGCCTCATGCCCGTCGGCCCGTACTTCGCCAGCTTCGCAGGCGAGTGGTTTGGCGCTGCCGTGAAGTCGAACAACCCAACGCTTTGGCACGACGGCTTTGGGACACAGGCCGGCATCGCCTTCACTGCAATCGTCCTCCTTGGCGCGGGACTGGTCATGGTTATCTGGCGAACGCCCGAAGTTGACGGCCTCAAGCCTGGCGATCGCGGCTACGACCGCGTTCCCGGTTTCTTCCGCGGGTTGACCGCCGCGGCACACCGCCCCTCCAGCCCCACCTCCCTCCGCTGAATGGAGTTCGCGATGCTCATCCGAAGCGCGAAAGACTCCGACTTCGAAGCGATCGCGAAGCTCACCAATTTTTTCATTCGCGAGACTGCGATCCACTTCGGCACGATCGAATCAAGCGCGGACGAGATGCGCGAGCAATGGCGACCGACGCGCGATCGCTATCCATTTCTCGTCTGTGAAATCGACGGCCGCTTCGCTGGGTATTGCAAAGCCTACACCTGGCGCTCGCGAGAGGCGTATCAGTGGACGCCTGAGTGCGGCGTCTATGTCGAAGATTGGGCGCGACGCAAAGGTGTTGCCCGTGCTCTCTACCTCAGGCTCTTCGAAGTCCTCGCGGCCCACGGTTTCCACTCGGTCGTCGCCGGGATCGCACTCCCCAACGACGCGAGCGTGAAACTGCACGAGAGCCTCGGTTTTGTCCCTGCCGGCGTCGTGCGCGATGCTGGCTGGAAATGCGGTAAATGGAACGATGTCGGTTTCTGGCAGCGCGTTCTCGCACCCGGGAGTGCGGCCGTTCCGCTCAAGCCGCTTTCAACGTGAATTGATCGCCTTTTGGCAGCACTCGCAGCCGATCTTTCCACTCCGACCAACGTAAAGTTGAGTACATGCAACCCCGCCATCCAACTCGTCAGGTGACCATCGGTGATTCCCGTGTCGGCTACATCAAGATCGGTGGCGGCCTTCCCGATCGCGCCGGCAACCCGACGACCATCGCGCCGGTCAGCGTCCAGACGATGACCTCCGGCTACACCTACGACATCGACAAGTGCGTCGCCGAGATTCAAAAGCTTTCCAGCGCTGGAGCAGACATCGTTCGTGTCGCCGTGCCGGAAAAGAAGGACACCGACGCCCTCAAGGAAATCATCCCGCAGGTCAACGTCCCGATCGTCGCCGACGTTCACTTTCATTTTCAGCGCGCTCTGGAAGCCGTCGAGGCGGGCGTCCACAAAATCCGCCTCAACCCGGGCAACATCACCGACCGCGCCCAAGTGATTGACGTCATCCAGGCCTGCAAAGCTCGGAACATCCCGATCCGCGTCGGCGTGAACGAAGGCTCGATCATCGAGCGCAAGGACAAGCAGAAGCGCCAGAAGGAACTCGGCGCAGTCTTCGGCGAGCACAAGCACGGATACCTGCTCGCGATCATGATCGCCAAGCTCGAGGAATACCTCGACATCTTCTACGAGCAGGATTTCCACGACATCGTCATCAGCGCCAAGTCGATGGACGCATCACTCGTCATCGACGCCTACACCGAAATCTCCAAACGCTTCAATCACCCGCTCCATCTAGGCGTAACGCACGCTGGGCCGAAGGAAACCGGAACCATCCGCTCCGTCGTCGCGCTTGGCGGCATGCTCATCAACGGCATTGGCGACACCATCCGCATTTCCTACGCCAACGACCCGATCTACGAAGTCGAAGACGGCCTCGAACTCCTCTATTGCCTTGGTCTCCGCGAGCGCATCGGTGTCGATCTGATCGCCTGCCCCACCTGCGGCCGCATCCAGGTCGATCTCTTCACGCTCATTCAGGATGTCCGCAAAGCCCTCGCAGCCAAGGTTACCGTCCCGATGAAAGTCGCCGTTATGGGCTGCATTGTGAACGGACCCGGCGAAGCAGAAGGCGCCGACGTCGCGGTCTTCGCGGGTGATCGGCGAGGCATCATCTACGTGCAGGGCGAGCGCGTCGCCAATGTGCCCGAAGAAGAGATCCTCGACCGCCTGCTCAAAGAATGCCTTGGCTTCCAGGAGCTTGTGCAACAAGGCAAGGCGAAGCTCGGCGACAAGAAGGTCTTGATCGTGCCACCCGACCCCATGGGCGAATTGGGCAGTGGCTGGGAGAAAATGGCCGCGGAAAAAATCCACGGAAAGCCGCAGCCGGCGAAACTGACGGTTAGTCGTTCCTAACAAGTTTTCGTGATTTCTCCATCAGGCCTTTCTGCCACTCGAACTTCCAGACACGAATCAACTCCGGATTCGATGACAGGTCCATTCCAAAAGCTCCGACTCGCGGCGTGCCACCTCATGGGCCGTCCGATCGCTTGGCCCTGCCGCTTCACCTTCGGGCCTGAAAATCCTGCCTTCGACTGCGCACACGAAGCACTCGCTGAGAAGGCCCGTGCGCTTGCGGCGCATCACAAACCGCTCGCTCGACCCGTGCTCGTCTTCAGCGGCTATCGCGTGCCGGGAATCTTCGGTGGCCAGCTCGCGACAAGCCTCGCAAGGCTCACGAGCGGCAACACAAGCGATTTTCGTATGTTCGCCTATCCGTTCGACGGCGACATCGAACCGCTGGTGAACCGGCTTGCGAAGAAAGTCGGGAAAGAGTTCGGCACCGATGCGTCGGGAGATACCACTATCCCATTCGACGTCGTTGGCATCAGCATGGGGGGAATCGTCGGTCGCCTCGCCGCGGCACGCGCGCGCCAGCGCCCCGCGGGCGTTCCTCGGATCAATATCCGAAATCTCTTCACCATCGCAACGCCGCACCGTGGCGCGCGTCTTGCGCTCAAGATTCACGTCGATCGCGCCGCGACCGACATGCAGCCGAACTCACCGTTTCTTGCGAAGCTGGACGAGTACGCAAAGTCAGACGACTACACCCTGCTTCCGTATGCAACACTTAACGACATCACGGTCGGCGCCGGAAATTGCAGCCCGCATGGCTCACACCCAATCTGGATCCGCGGCACGCGTCGCTTCGCGCACACAACCGTGACGATGCATCCCGCGATCGCTCTCGACATCGCGCTCAGGCTGAGGGGCGAACAGCCTCTCGGCACGCCGTCCGAAATTCCTCCGCATTGAATCACGCAACGAGCCGCTGACGAAGGCGATGGATCGCGTCTTTGGGGACAGCGTTGCTCGCCCGCGCCGCTGCCCGCTCGAAGACGGACGGACACAAAATCATGGTGACGGGGGTGATTGATCCTTCGTTCCGTGCGAGTTGCTTCAGCGTCCGCTTGTCCGCGGCCGTGAGCTTGAGGCCGCGGCACATCGTGACCAATACAGCAGAAGACCCGGCGGATCGCACCCGACGTGTCATGAGCCATCGCCATGCGACAAACACCATCGCTACCGCCGTAATCAAAATCGCCGTCCAGCACAGCGGGGTGACGAAATCGAACTTCGTGGCCACTGCGGTGGGCGCGTCCGAAAGACCCACGAGCGACGGAGGTGAAGTCTGTGCAAGGGCGCGCGAACAAAGAACGCCCAGTGCTACTGCAGAAAGCCAAGTCTTCACGCGGCGGCCCCCGCAATCGCAGCACGGTCGTCATTCCGTACCGGAGCCTCGCCGGCGCGCGCGAGCGCAAGCCGACACCTCACCCGCACACGCGGCTCAAGGTCGGTCAATGCCAGCGCGCGAAGCCTGGACACCATGGCCGGCCAGAGTTTGAGTTCGCGGAGTGACCGCCCCGGCATCGTGCGATCGGCGACCCACGCGCCCGCAAGACGATGCAGCGGACGCGAGTCTTCCAGCATCTTGAGCAACTGTTCTCCGACAACCCCCGCGTGAATGTCGCCGGCCGCGCTCGGACGTGCGCCGAGCAATTCAAGCCCGCGCACTGCCGAGCCACGCACGCGATGCCACGAATCTTCCTTGAATTCGAGCAGCGTCGAAGCCAACTCGCCCGTATTTCCGTCGACACCTTCTCGCGCGCGAATGACAAGCGCGTCCAGTGCATTCGCTCGCACACGATGATCGAGCGACGCGGACGATTCGCGGAGCAGCCGGAGCGGCTCGTCTCCCGGGAATTCCCGTAGCGCAGCCACCGCAGTTGCCAAGCTCCTCGCCGGTTCCGTTGATCGCGGCGTTTCTCGAAGCAACCGCCTGATCTCAGCGAGCACCGGATCGCGAAGTTCGATCGCCACGCCGAGTTTTCGTGCGAGTTGCAGCGCGAATGAACGGGATTCCTCGCTCTCCGCCAGCATTGTTCGCAGCCGTTCCAGCACCCATGCGCGATCTGCAGCAAGCGCACGCTTGAACGCCACGCGCGAAGCCGCGCCGAGAGCGGATGCCTGCATGCCCGAATCACAAAGCATCTCAAGGTCGGATGATGCCAGCCGCCGAACCGAGTCGTGTGGCGAGCGCAAAAGGACGCGGAGCCGCTTGCGTTCTTCCTCGACGCGTTCGGCTCCGGGGGAGCGTGCCGTGTCGGGAATGGCAGCCAGCGAAAGGCGTATTGCAGATGACCTCGCGATGTCCTCGCTTGAATCGAAACAGAAATCCCCAAGCATGCGGCTGGAGCACGCAACCGACGCCGCGAGCCGGACGAGCGGTTCGGAATCGCTCAGCAGCGTTTCGCACGCCGAATCACGTGCCGCGGGAGCAAGGCCGACTCCACGCGAGAGCGATGTCACCCCAATGCGTGCGTCGATCGAAAGTCTTTCCGTGGTTTCCGCAGTCGGCAGGAACCCGGCCTTGACGGGTTGTTTGGCGGCACGTTCGGTCTGCTTTAACTTCGCCAGCCGAGAAGGGTTCAACATCAGGTGCCAGGATGAGAGCAACGCCTCGTGCTCATCCAGCGTGCGTGCCGCCAGCACCCGGTCTGCCGCCGCCCCGGAAACCGCGGTTGTTCCAAGCCATTGCCAGGCCCGAAGCCTCGAAAGTGGCGATGAATCCCGCCGCAATAGACCCCGCAGGAACGAATGCGACGACTGTTCCCGGTCGTTCACCCAGCGGGCAAGCTGGCCGCCCCCGCGAACAACACACGGATCGAGCAGCAGCAAAGCGCCCCACAAAACTCCCTCGCGGCGATGAACTGCGAGCGCACGAACTGCCGACGCGATGTCCGCGCCGACTCTCTCCTTGTCCTCAATTCCCCATTGGGCGCGCACGCGGGCCGCTTCTTCGTATTCCGCGACACTCGCGTGGTCGGACCACGCCGCGAGACTCGGATCGCTGGCTACCAGCGCGAGAAAGCAAAGTGCGCCTTCCGCTGATGCCGCAACTTGCTCGTCCTGATCGCCAAGGAGCTCGCAAGCGATCGCGCCCAAACCCGGATCGCCCGCGCCTCGCGCGAGTTCAGCGACCGAACGCCGCGTCGATGCGTTCTGATCTGTCGCGAGAGTTCCAGTCACCGTGCTCCAGCGCCCCTTGCCTGTGACTGCGGCTAATTTGCGTACTTCCTGCGGTAAATGAGGCCAAAGTCGCACCAGCGCGCTCAATGCGATCGTGGGATCCGGACATCCGCGGCGATTGAGTCGCTCAAAAACATGCTGAATCGTTTTGGAGAGAAACGAACCCGTTGGAGGATTTTCCGAATAGTCAGTCGCGCATTCGACAAGTGCGAATCCAAGGTGCAAAGCCTCGGAAGTTGATGCGACGGGCAGTGCATCCGCCAACAAAGCGACCCTCGTATGGATAGGCAGACGCTGGAGTTGCGCAAGCGATCGGGGAATTTGTCCAGAGGGGCTTGACACTGCCTTTATGCTTTACTCAGTTGCGGGTTTCGTTCGTAACCGTCGCGGGAAAAGTACCTCAAGATCTAGTATCGGTCGGCGACCAGCCGCCAGATGTAGGAAGGAAGGCCTTGACACGCCATATATTCTTCACGCTGTCTTAACACTGCACCTCTTGATACCAAAGATCGGCCGACTCGGCTCTTTTTCGTGCAAGACCCAAATGGGCGATTGATAGAAATCCGGGATTCGACACCATGGGGACCGCACCACAGATGAACCTTCAACCCAAGCTTCACGGGCTTCAGGCGTTCCAAACCACAATTTATGGGAGAGCTCTTCACCCCGAGTTGTTCCAGCTCAAGGGTCGAAAAGTCGTCAAACACGCCGGGCTCGAACTCGAAGCCTGGATGATGCCCGGCGGCCACCTGCTCCGTCTGCAATCCGGCACGAGCTGTCTTTGTGAACTCCTTCTCGAACAAGAGAAGGCGGCCCCCGAAGGCGGGGTCGTTCACTCGTTTCTCTGCGCTGCCGAACACGACTACGAAAAGACCTTTGAAGCGGCCGGCGTGCACTACATCCACAGCATCCAGACCGAGACGCTCTCGGAGACGCTATTCGATGCGACCCTCGAAGAGATGCGCCTGCACGCCAAGGAAATGCAGTCGCTCATCTACGAGTGGACGGACAACAGCGGTCGCTGCCTGAGCGCCGTGGACATGCAGCGGTACGGGCGGGAATTGCACGCCCAGAGCTACCACCTGCTCGCCACTGGCGGCGTGGTAGTCCGGACTCAGACCATTTTCGAAGCGCTCCACGGCTAAGTCGTCTGCGAATGAGGGCTCCTTTCCGGCGCACCGCCGGCGGTTGCCTTTGCTCGCAGGGCGTTCAAGAATCACCCGTGAACAGCCCGCGCATGGCTCCATCGATTCGAATTACCCGGCCCCGTTGAGGGCCGCGGTGTGCGTTCGCTGAGCCAAATTGGTCTTCTGCGACGCGGGCAAAGTCCCAATCACGCTGCACGCTCTCTCCGGGGCTTCCTGAGCCTTCGAGTTTGTGCGTCCATCTACAGTTGAAACCTTTTCCAAAGCTCCTTTGGGCCCGAGAGATTCCATGAATCCAGCATCTGCTTCCAACCCCCCCGCTCCCACCCCTGATTCCGCGGCCAAGCCTGCCAAAGCGGAATCGGAGAAGAGCCGGTACCGCGCGACACTGAACCTGCCGCAGACTGCCTTCCCGATGAAGGCGAATCTGGTGCAGAACGAACCGGCGACCTTGAAGCGCTGGGAGAAGATCAAGCTGTACGACAAGGTGCGGGCCAGCCGCGCCGGGAACCCGAAGTACAACTTCCACGACGGCCCTCCGTACGCGAACGGATCGATCCACCTCGGACACCTGATGAACAAGGTGCTGAAGGATCTGGTGGTGCGCACGCGCACGATGCAGGGGTTTGATTGTCCGTATGTGCCTGGTTGGGATTGCCACGGCCTGCCGATCGAGCACAAGGTCATGACCGAGCTGGTCGAGTCGAAGAAGATCGACAAGCTGCTGACGCTGACCGATGATCAGCGCCGCATTGCTGTTCGCCGCGAGTGCCAGAAGCACGCCGAGAAGTACCACAAGCTGCACACGCAGCAGATGACGCGGCTGCTCACGCTCGCAGACTACGAACATCCGTACATGACGATGAAGCCGGAGTACGAGGCGGGTGTGCTCGAAGTGCTTGCCGATCTGCTCGAACACGGCTTGGTCTATCGCGCGCTCAAGCCGGTGCACTGGTCGATCGCGAACGAGACGGCGCTCGCGGAAGCTGAACTTGAGTACATGGATCGGGAAGATCTCTCTGTGTATGTAGACTTTGAGGCCGCCGATCCTGAAGCGGTCTATGACGCATTCGGGCTTCCTTCCCACGATCCGGAAGATCAGGAATCGGCGAAGGCCGAGCCGGGCAAGCGACCCGGCCAACGCCCGAGTTTCACGATCTGGACGACGACGCCCTGGACGCTTCCGGCAAACCTCGCGATCGCGGTAAATCCGGATTACGAGTACGCGCTCGTGTTCGTCGATGGCAACGTCACGGTGATGGCAAAGGATCTCGTCGAGAAGGTGACCAAGGCGGCGAAGAGCGAAGAAGTAGCGATCCTGGCGACGACGCCGGGGAAAAAACTGGTCGGGCTGCGGTATCGCCACCCGTTTGTCGATCTCGCGAAGCAGGAAGGCGTTGCCTCTGCCGCGTTCGATCTTCGCGGCGCCAATCGCAATACGGTTTTCTCCGTCATGCCAGCCGAGTACGTCACGCTCGAAGACGGCACGGGGCTTGTGCACACCGCACCAGGCCACGGTGCGGAAGACTTCCAGACCGGCCAGCGCGAAGGGCTGCCGGTGTACTGCCCGGTCACTCACAACGGCAAGTACGACCCGACCGTGCCTCAATGGCTGCAAGGGCAATCCATTTGGGATGCGAATCAGAAAATCGCCGACCATCTCCGGGACAGTGGTCATCTCTTCTACAGCCACAAGTTCACGCACAGCTATCCACACGATTGGCGGAGTAAAACGCCGGTCATCTTCCGCTGCACGGAGCAGTGGTTTATCGGCGTGGAGAGGCAGTTCGAGGCTTCGGCCGGCGCGCGAGCCAGCACGCTTCGTCAGTCGTCGCTCGACGCAACCGCAAAGGACGTCGCTTTCGTTCCCGAATGGGGACGTAACCGCATGCGTGGAATGCTCGAATCGCGGCCGGATTGGTGCATCAGCCGGCAGCGCGCGTGGGGGCTCGGAATCCCGAGTTTCATCACGCCGGACGGCAGGAGCATCATGACCGCGGCGATCGTCCGCGCAGTCGCGGCAGTGGTTCGAGCAAAGGGTTCGGATGTCTGGTTCCAGATGACGTCCGAGGAACTGCTCGCAATTTACGACGAAACAAAGGACGCGGCGCTCTCGGCTGATCTTCAGACGGCGATGTCGGCCTCGAATCGCAAGAGTCTCAAGAAAGGCAACGACATTCTCGATGTCTGGTTTGAGTCGGGTTCGTCATGGAATTCCGTCCTCCGCCAACGCGGGCTCGGCTACCCCGCCGACCTCTACCTTGAAGGCTCGGACCAGCATCGAGGCTGGTTCCAGGTTTCGCTGCTCACCGGACTCGGCGTGACCGGTCAGCCTCCGTTCAAGACCGTTCTTACGCACGGATTCATGGTGGATAAGGACGGCCGCAAGCTCAGCAAGAGCAGTGGCGACACGGTCGAAAATCTCTTCGAAGAATTCGGAGTCGATGTCCTGCGCTGGTGGGTCAGTTCGCTCGCCTACGAAAACGACGTCAAAGTGGACAAAGAGTACTTCGGTTCAGCCGGCGAGAGCTATCGCAAGGTTCGGAACACGCTCCGATTCCTTCTCAGCAATCTCAGCGATTACACCCACAATCCAGATGCGCTCAAGTCGATCAAGCCCGCTTCAGTCAATGCCTGGGTGCTATCCGAATTTGACAAGCTCTCAAAGGAAGTGAACGAGGCGTATCAGGCTTTCGACTTCCGCGGCGCTCACCTCAAGCTCTTCGACTTCTGCAACGACACGCTCTCATCGCTCTATCTCGCAATGGTCAAGGACCGCCTCTACTGCGATGCCAAGGACGCCCCGCGACGGCGCGAGACACAGGCGACGATTTATACCCTGACCGACGGACTCTGTCGCCTGCTCGCACCGATCCTTTGTCACACGGCGGACGAAGCCTTCCGTGCATTGCGGGGTGCTAAGTCCGACGACGAGTGCGTGCACGTCGAAGCGAACCTGCCTCCGCTCGGCGTTCACGCGCATGAGCACTGGTACAAGGCGCTCCAGGCCCGCAACGCCGCGACACTCGCGATGGAAAAGGCCAAAGCCGAACTCGGCGTGGAAAACCCGCTCGACATGGGCGTGACGCTACCGGACACCGACGGTACACTTGGCGCGTTCGATGCTTCTGACCTGGCCGACATGCTCGGTGTGAGCCGCGTGAAACTGGACAAGTCGGCTGCCGCTTCCACCGTGCAGGATCTGCGCAGCGAGCCGCGCTGCGAGCGATCTTGGAAGCGCGACGGCACGGTCAAGCAGCGTTCAGACGGAGGCATGCTCTCCGACCGCGATGCCGCGGCTGTAGGCGTGCAGTGACCTAGAGCAAAACTGAATCGAACTCAGGCGCCCGACAATCCCTTGCGGGGCGTCGGTCCGGCTTTGCCCGAAGTCTGGCCCTTCACCTGGTTGCCGGTGCCCTTGGGGCCACCCTTATCCCACGGGGCGGGCTGCTTGAGGGCATCCGTCATCGGGATGATGTTGGGCCTTCCTGGAGGCGTTGGTTTTTTCTTTGGCGTGGTCATGGCGGATGGTAGCCGCAGGTGACGCAAGCCCAAACTCCGCCCCCACTAGCCCCGCGCCGAACCGAGTTTTACCATCAGGCATTCCGGGCATGAGGAGATGCCAGTGAAACTCAAAAATTCTGTTCGTTGTGCGACCATCGTTGCGGGCCTCGTGGCCGGGCTGACTGTGGCAGATGCGCAGACATTCACAGGCCTCGGCTTTCTGCCGGGCCGGACCAGTTCGTTCGGTGGTGCCGTGAGTGCTAATGGCTCGGTCGTGGTTGGGACCAGCTACTCATCGCCGGCGTCGGGACCGGTCTATCGCCCATTCCGTTGGACCGGCGGCCCTCTCGTCGATTTGGGCACGCTCGTGCCACTGCCTTCGAGTGCTCAGGCAGCCGGCGTCAGCGCCGATGGCTCCAAAGTCGTGGGGCCAAGCTTTAGCAACACCCAACGCTTCGGGTTTATTTGGATCAACAACCTGTCGGGCGGCACGATGTCCACGCTCGGAACTTCGCCGGCGGGCAGCGGGTCGTCGGCTTCCGCCATTAGCGCCGACGGCATGGTTGTGACGGGATTCACCGTCGAAGGGAACAACGAGTACGCGATGCGTTGGATCAGCGGGAGCGGGATGGTGAGCCTGGGCACGATCGGCGACTCGTCTTCCTACGGCACTTGCATCAACTCAAACGGAAGCGTGATCGCCGGCTATTACAACGAGGCGGGTTCGCCCTTCGCCTTCCGATGGACTCAAAGCGTCGGAATGGTAAGTTTGGGAACTATGAGCGGCGGAACTAGTTCGGTCGCACTCGGCATCAATGCAGATGGCTCGATCATCGTCGGCTCGGGCAACTCGGAAGCAGGTTCGTTCGGATTTCGCTGGCGGGCGGGCTTCGGATTTGAAGAACTTCTCCCGCCGATGGACTGGCTCGACTCTGAAGCGCTTGGCGTGAGCGCGGACGGAAATGTCGTAGTCGGCTCGGGGCTTTCGTCAAACGGACGCGAAGCGCTGCTGTGGTCGCCCACGTTCGGAGTTACTCCCCTGCGGTCGTATCTTGCGAGCCTCGGTGCAAATGTCACAGGCTGGGAACTGGTCAGTGCCGCGGCGATCAGCGCCGATGGAACAACGATCACTGGATATGGTCGCCACAACGGGGCCATCGAGGCGTGGGTCGCAAAGATTCCGGCGATCTCGACGCCTTGCCCGGCGGACCTCAACCAAGACGGATTCGTGGATGACACGGACTTCCAGCTCTTCGTCGTCGCGTATAACTTGCTTGACTGCCTCGATCCGACCATGCCGCTTGGCTGCCCCGCCGACCTGAATGTGGACGGATTCGTCAACGACGCGGACTTCAGCACTTTCGTCGTGGCGTACAACCAACTGGTCTGCCCCTGAGGCGAAAAAAGAGACTGTGGCAAAAACGCAACAGCGGCTTCAGACGGTCCTGAGGCTGTCCGATGTTGCGTTTCATGAACACTCCCGGCAAGATTCCTCCCTTCCACGAACAACCAAATGGAGGGGGGAACCCTTCGGGCGATCGCCATTCTGGGGATGGCGCGGGAGGGACGGGATTTCCGAGAAGTGTGACCCGCCCGGACAGCGCCTCCAACCAGGTCGATCGCCTCTCCGCGCTTGTTCATGAACTCGACAATCTGCTCGACGGGTCGCTTCGCTGTGTGAGCCTCGCGGCCCGAACCTTGGATGGATCGATCGGTGCGGTTGGCCTTGCCGAAATCGAATCGGTCCGGAAGCAACTGGAAACAGCGTCGAAGGCTCTCGAACGCATGGCCGGGATGGTGCATGCCGCGATGCAGGGGAGGGCGATTCCGATCGGAACCGTGCTCGATGGAGACGCTCCGGCGGTCACGTTGGCGGAAGCGATCGAGCACGCGGCGGACGTCATGCGACATTCTGCGACCGCGCACCAGACGACGATCGAACTGCACATCGACGAAGCGGTCGGTATAAATCCGTCGGGCCCCATCTATCCCGCGGTGCTCAACGGCCTTAAGAACGCCCTCGAATCGATCGAAGCGGCGGGCGGACGAGGCACGGTTTCGGTGCACTGCCGCGCCGAGACCGGACCACGGACAAGAACCAAGGGCCCAATTCAATGGGCGTGCATCGAGATCCTCGATGATGGCACGGGCATCCCTCGAGGGGTGACGTCTTCCCGGTTGTTTGATGCCGGATATTCGACGAAGTCCGACGGCCGCGGCATCGGGCTTGCGCTCAGCCGCAGTTTGCTCGAGCGTATGGGTGGCCACGCGGAAATCTCACCCCGCGATGACCGGTCGGATCATCGACGCCCGGGCGCGGTGCTGAGTATGCGATTCCCGGTAACGGTTTCGGAACGCGAATCGACGCGGGACAACACCAAGCGCAAGCGGGCCTGATCGCGGCTGGATTGACACAAATGACACACCTTCCGCAATCTCCCAGCGTCCGTCCGACATCCGAGCCCGCGGCAGAAAGGCCTCGGATTCTGATCGTGGACGACGACTCGATCGTTGCGGAATCGCTGGCGGATTTCCTCGCTCGCGACGGCTTCGAACCCGCGACGTGTCTCTCCGCTCAGGAGGCGCTCGTCACGCTCGAGAAAAGTGAAGATGGCGAATCGCGCCCGTTCTCGCTCGCGCTGCTCGATGTCTCGTTGCCCGGCATGGGCGGTATGGATCTGCTCCGCGAAATCGTCAAAAAACGATTCAGCGCGGTCTGCATCATGTTGACGGGATACGGCACGATCGAATCGGCTGTCGAGGCTCTTCGCATCGGTGCCAGCGATTACCTGATCAAGCCGGTTGTCGATTCGGAACTCCGCATTAGTATTCAGCGGGCTTTGCGCCAGCGGGCACTGCTCCAGGAAAACCGCACGCTCCGCAAGCAGCTTGATCGCCGGCACGGGCTCGAGACCATCGTCGGCGCTGATCATCGGATGCGGAAGATCTACGAGCTCATCGAGGCGGTTGCACCGAGTCGTACAACTGTGCTCATGACCGGGGAATCGGGAACCGGAAAGAGTCTGATCGCCCACGCAATCCACAAGGCAAGCCCGCGCTCGGCCCGTGCCTTCGTCGAACTCTCCTGCGGCAGCATCCCAGAAACCCTCCTCGAGAGCGAACTCTTCGGCCATGTGAAGGGCGCGTTCACCGGAGCGCATGTTGACAAAATCGGCCGGTTCCAAGCGGCTGATGGCGGCACGCTCTTCCTCGACGAAATCAACAGCGCGAGCCCCGGCATGCAGCTCAAACTGCTTCGGGTGCTTCAGGAACGCAAGTTTGAACCGGTGGGTTCGACCAAGACGATCGAGGTCGATGCCCGCGTGATTCTGGCGAGCAATCAGCCGCTCGAGCAGCTTGTTGCTGATGGCCGGTTCCGGCAGGACTTGTACTACCGAATCAACGTCGTCAAGATTGAGTTACCCCCGCTGCGCGATCGAGTCAGCGATATTCCGCAGCTCGCGGAGCATTTTCTGCGAAAGCACGCGGCGGAACTGGGCAAGCAAATTGTCGGTTTTTCGCCGGAGGCAATCGCCGCCATCCAGCGATATGCGTTCCCGGGCAACGTGCGTGAACTTGCGAACGTGATCGAGCGGGCGGCGGTGTTGTGCCGGCGTGCGACGATCGCGTTCGAAGACTTACCGTCCAACGTGACGGGAGAGCAGACCAGGCCGCTGGCAATGGCGATGAGCGCGGACGAACCTTGGACTCCGATGACCTTGGAAGAAGCACTCAAAGAGCCGGAGAGGCAGATTCTCCAGCGTGCACTCAAGGCGAACAACTGGAACCGGCAAAAGACCGCGGAACAACTCGGCGTCAACCGAACGACGCTGTACAAGCGGTTGAAGATGCTTGGATTGCAGCCGGAAGATGAGCGGGCTGCGTAGTGACTCGCTCACTCAATCGAATCCGCCCTGACGGTTTTTCTTGATCGCCCCCCGGCGTTTCTTGCCTTCGATCCTGCGCTCTTTCGACCCCCGGCTAGGCTTGGTCGCGCGGCGAATCTTGGGACGCTTCATCGAGATTATGAGCAATTCGCGGAGCTTCTCGAAGCACGCGTCGCGATTGCGGCCTTGCGAACGCTCCTGATCGCTGTCAATCAGCAGGTCGCCCGACGGCGTTATCAAATGCGGCGCCGCGTGCATAAGCCGTTGAATCGCCTCCGGGTGAATCGGAAGGTCGCTGAGCGCGATTCGGAGTTGGCAGCGAGTCGCTCGCTTGTTGACGTTCTGGCCACCGGGACCGGAACTCGAACTGAACGCAACTTCCACGCGCGAGGGATCGATGAACACGCCGGGGGCGAGTTGCATTCCTCCGGGTGGGGATGACTCTTGTGAACTCATGATCGCAAAGAACAGTATCGCAGCGCCATCAGTGATAGCGCCAGCTCTTGAGATCCGCCCCGGCGGGCGCGCTTTGCTCCATGCGTTTGACCATCGTGTCTACATAGAGCTGGTGATAGCGGAGGCGGCTGATCCCGTTCGGATTGGCGTGATCGCCATTCCAGCAGTGCTCGGCGTTGCAGCCGTAATCGACGAGACCGTCGTACGGCGGATTGGTCGTCTTGAGGAAGTTCTCCATCAGAACCACGGCGTTGTTGAGGAAGTAATTGTCCATCGTGCCGCAGTAGATGTGGATCTTGCCTTTTAGCTTCGGAGCAAGTGTCTGCCAGTCGCGTTCGAGGATGTGGCGGAGGTCGTAATTCTCTTTCCAGAAAGCGGCGACTTTCGGGTCGATCACGCCGGAGCGTTTGTCCCAGATGCGGGCCGGGTAACCGTCGGGCCCGACGGGGCCGTACACGGCTTCCCAGATATCCCACTGATCGCCCGAGCGGCTGTGCGTGCCGAGTACGAGTTCGCGCTGATTCGTTGCCTCAAGGCTTGAGGTCGCTATGCCATTGCCGTCGCGCGTTGCCGGGCGCGGCACGCGCGCCCACGGCCCTTGAGCAAAGTACGCGTTCGCATCCTTATAGATGTTGACCGCGCCGTACGCGCGAAAGTCGATCGGATCAGGGCATGCCGCAAAACAGCCGTTGAACTGATCGGGATAGAACATCTGCACCGCGAGCGCTTCCCAGCCTCCGGTGCTACCTCCGTAGGTGAAGCGTGACCATCCCTCGCCGATGCAGCGAAACTGCTTTTCGATCTGAGGAAGGAGCTCCGTCATGATCGCGTCGCCGTACGGACCAAGGTTGGCGGAATTCACGGCATAGGAATCGTCGTAAAACGGATTCGCGTGCTGGATCTTGATGATGACAAAGCGCGGGAAATCGGGGCCGGTCCAATCCAGAAAAAACTGATGCGAGAGCTGCTGCTGGATTCGGTTGTAGCCCTCCATCTTGAAGCGCTCGCTGTAGACGGGCTTGAGATTCGGATCGGGCTCTTCTTCGCGGAATTCGCCGAAGGTGGATTCGAAGTGACCGTGGTTGATGACGAGCGGATACCGAGCGTCTGGATGCTCGTCGAAACCCTTTGGAAGCAGCACAACCGCGCCCAGGAACATGGACCGGCCCCAGAAATCCGAGAGCAACTTGCTCTGCATGCGGATGTGCTTGATGTACTTCGTGTCCTTCGGCAAAGCGATCGGCGGGATTTCCTTGTCGAGCGTGATGCGGATCGGAGCGGCCGACGCCGGATCGATATGCACCTTCACCGGCGTGCTGTACAGATTGCCGGGCGCGCTGTTCCAATGCTGTCCCTCGCCCCGATCCATTGGCAGCTTAACCGTGTGTCCGTCCGAGCGTTTGAAGGTCTCGTACTTGTGAAGCAGCGCCTGCACGAAGTAATCGCCGGCAGGAATCGCCGCCAGGTTTTCAGCCGGATAGCCGAGAACATCGCCCTCGATGATCACCGGCTTCGCAGGCACAAATCCTTCCGCATCAACACCAAATATCTGCTGGGACTTCGCACCTTCTGAAATCTGAAATCGCGGCTCCTGATCTCCGGAGGTCGAGATCATCAATAGCACGCGCCCGTCAAGCGGCGTCGCACCGAACTGATCGGCGACCGCAACTTCAAAGCGAAGTGGCGTGGCGAAGACGGCCGGAATCCACGCAATTAGACTAGCAAGCGCCGCGAAAACGGGAATCGGAGAAAGTCGCAAGGTTGGGCTCCTGAGCAGAGTCGAAGGCTCAGGCTACCGCGCCGCGATCATTCGTGTTCCGAGCCCGTTCGAGCGATCAGACCGCCCGCCGCTTGGCTTCCATGCTCTTCAGCGACGGCCGGCGCACGTTCTTGATGATCCCCATGAGTTCCATAGTGCGGATCACGATGTAGTTGATGTCGACCTTCCACCATGCGAGCCCGTGCCGGGCCGACGTCGGAAACGCGTGGTGAGCGTTGTGCCATCCCTCGCCAAACGCGAGGATGCCGAAAATCGGATTGTCGCGGCTGTGATCCGTCGTACGGAACGGACGAGTCCCCCAAATGTGGCAAACCGAGTTGATGCACCAGGTGATGTGATGCACGACGAGCGTGCGGACCGGGCCGCCCCAGAGGAATCCCAGGAAGACTCCGGTCCACGTTCCGGTCAGGATGCCGCCGAGGGCGGCAGGGATGATCATGCCAAGCGCGACCCACCACCAATAGGTGCGGCTGACAAAGTTAGTGACGGGGTCTGCCAGCAAATCCGGTACGTAACGCTCAAGCTCGGTCGGCGAATTGTGAAAGAGCCAGCCGACGTGCGCGTAGTAAAAGCTGTAGAGCACGCCCCCGAGACCCTCGCCGTGTTCCGGATGATGAGCATGGGGCGAATGCGGATCGCCCGGGGCGTCCGAATGCTGATGGTGCTTGCGGTGCTCGGCGACCCACGTGGTGAGGGCCCCCTCCACTGCCATCGACCCGAGGGCGGCCCAGAAAAACCGAACATACGGGCCTGCCGTGTAGGACTTATGCGTGAAGAGCCGGTGGAATCCGGTGCCGATCCCGATGCCGGTCGAGACGTACATGCCGACCATGATGGCGAGGTAGGTGCCGTGGAATGGGACCTTCCACATGGCCGCGATGACGAGGGCGAGAGCCACAAACGGGAAGACCACCGTGATCAGCGTGATCAGACGAATCCGAGGCGGGCAGCCACCTTTCAGCTCGGTTTCGTCGTGGTCGTCGTGGTCGTCGTGGTCGTGAAAATGGTCGCTCTGAGGCTCGGACGCGAGCGTGGACGACGGAATGTCCATGACGGCCGACGCGCTGTTACTCGAAGAACCAAAGCCCATTGAGCCTCCCGGCGGATGCCGGTTCACTCGATGGAACAGGTCGCTCCGATTGCCGCGGCAGTGTAGGTGTTCGTAGGCGTGCCGCGCAACTTTGACATCGGCTTGCACGCTCTGTTTGACCTCAAAACTGCAAACGCCCGCGATTTCTCGCGGGCGTTGCAAATGGGCGAGGAGGGACTCGAACCCCCGTAGGCTTTCGCCAACAGATTTACAGTCTGCCCCGTTTGACCGCTCCGGCACTCGCCCGGGGAAGGGGAGAAGGTTAGGTCGCGGAAGCCCAATCGGCAAACGGCAGGCAGGGCTTTTGACGTCCGGAAATGCACCGGTCCGGCCCACGACGAACCAAAAAAGAAAACACCGGCTGGTTAGCCGGTGCATTCAAAAAGCCGCTGACAGGAGTTGAACCTGCGACCCGCGCTTTACAAAAGCGCTGCTCTACCGGGCTGAGCTACAGCGGCGTTGCTCGAAAATTGTACGCGTGGGCGCTCCGCTCGATTGTCGCTCGACCACGAAAAAAGCCCAAGGGCTCCGAGCCCCTGGGCTCTGGTTTTCTCAATCAAACTCGATCAGCGTTCGTTGGGCGGAATTCCCATGCCGGAGCGCTGCGGGCTGGGCGGACGCTTCGGCGTGACGTACGCCTTGGTCTCGAGTTGCTTCAGCAGTTCCGAGATCGCCACATCGAGCTGCGGGTCGCCCTCCCCGTTCACCATCTTGGAGGGGTCATCCATGACTTCGATGTCCGGGTCGGTGCCGTGGCCTTCAATCGACCACTTGCCCTGTCCCGGATTCTGCGGATCGCGCTCGTAGAAACCAAAGCTCGGAGCGGTCACGCCGCCGCCGTCCATCAGCGGGCGGTAGCCTTCGATGCCGACCAAGCCGCCCCACGTGCGCCGGCCGATGACCTTGCCCAGACCCAGACGCTTGAAGTAGCCAGGGAACGCGTCGCCTCCCGAACCGGCGAGACCGTTGGCGAGCATGACCTTCGGACCAAAGTGCGCATCCGGCGGCCACGGCCAGTCTTTACCGTCCTTGCGGGCCCAGTAGTTGGTGTTGGGACGGTTGAGCAGTTCGATGAAGCGCGTCGGGATCTGGCCTCCGCCGTTCCAACGCTCGTCGATGATGAGAGCATCCATCGCGCGCTGGCCGTTGAACTGACGCACCAGATCGCTCTGGCCGTCACCGCCGGTATTTGGCACATAGATGTAGCCGATGCGGCCCTTGGATTTGTCGAACACGTACTGTCGGTTCTTCTCGATCCACGCGCGATAGCGAAGCGCGACGTCGCTCCCGATTGGTTTTACAAGCACGTCGCGGGTATCCGCGTCCATCGAAGGGGTCTTGCCGAGCGTGACGGTGACGGTTTTATCCGCCATTCCCTGGAATGCCGCCCAGATGTCCTTTGTCGTGTCGACCGGAACGCCATTCACTGCGAGGACGAACTCGCCTTCCTTGGCATCGATGCCCGGCTGGTTGAGAGGTGAACGGGCATCGGTATCCCAGATGCCGCCGTTGTAGATCCGGGTGATCTTGTACGCGGCGCCGTTGCCGGTCTTCTCGAGCGCGAAGTCCGCACCGAGCAGGCCGACGTTGGACTGCAGGGGCGTCTCATACGAAACCGGCGCGTTGTACGCGTGGCCGATGTTGAGCTCGCTCACCATCTCGCCGATGATGTAGTTGATGTCCTCGCGGCTGACCGCGTCGTCCACCATCTTGCTGTAGTGCTCGTGCACCTTCGCCCAATCGACGCCGTGCATACTGGGCTCGTAGAAATAATCGCGTTCGTAGCGGTAGACGTCCTTGAGAACCTGCTTCCATTCGTTGCGGAGGTTCACGGTGACGTTCATGCCTGTGGTCGGCACGTTGGTGGAATTTCCGCCACCTGCCGCGGCGTCCATCACGTTGAGTGACTGTCCTCGGCGAACCAGTATCTTTTTACCGTCAGCCGAAAGCTGGAAGCCGGGCGCCGCAGTGACGGCCTTTTCTTCCTTCTTGTCGTCCTTGATGTCAAAGATCTTGATTCCCATGGGCGTTTCGCCGCTGCCGCCACGAACGTACATCAGTTTGTCGTCGCTGGTGACACGGAGATTTCCAAAGCGACCAGGCGGCACGGGCAGACGCATCGCTCTCGCCTCCATGTCGACAAGGTCGATCTTCACTTCCTTCGAATCATCCTTTTTGGCTTCGTCCTTCTTCGAGTCAGACTTGGAATCGCTCTTAGAGTCACCGGACGAGGAACGGGTCGCGGTCAGAGTGCCCGACATCGGACCCATGCTCCATGTTCCTTCGAACGAACCGTTCGAGATTTTGCCGACGATCGTGCTCGGGCCGCTGGGGGTCGCGAGTGTGAACGTGAGCTCTCCGGTAGCCTTGTCGAACTTGCCGGACTGAATCGACATGTTGCCCATCTGTCCGCTCAGCGATCCGGTGATCGAGCCGTCTGCGGCCATTTTGAGCGTCATGGTGATCGGCGCGCCCCCGGGCGGAATCGGAGAGCCTTCCGGGCCTTTCACGGTTCCCGACCAGGAACCTGAAACGACGTCGTCGGCGCTTGCCGCGGCATCCGGCTTTTTGTCGCCGTTTTCCTTCTTCTCTTCTTTCTTCTCATCTTTCTTGTCCGCCTTGGGCGCCTCTTCTTTGAAGGTCTCTTCGTCGCTGGTCGCGAGCCACGGGCTCTTCACGTCTTTGCGAAGCGGGAGAACGTGCAGCACGCCGGTATTGGTGTAGATCCAGCTCGTGTCATTAGGAACCTGGCTGTACTCGGGCCCGGTGATGTTGCGGGCGGAGGTGAAGTAGAGGAAGTCGCCCTTGCGATCAAAGGCTGGCTCGCCGCTGTCGAACATCGGATTGGTCACGCGGGTCTTTTCGCCGGTCTTGATGTTGTAGAGCCAGATGCTCTGGTTGGGGAGATTTTCGTCGGAGCGGTCGTACGCGATCCAGCGCGAGTCGTTGCTGAACGACAGCGCCGGCGCGCCGCCCGCCCACGGATCGCGATCGACCACAACGAGGCGGCCGTTCTCGACTTCCAACAGATAAAGCTTGCCGGTCTGCTCATAAAAGGTGATGAACTTCGAGTCGGGCGACCAGCGGATCGCGCTGCGCTGGCCTTCGCCGAGCGAGGTCAGCTTGCGGGGCTTGACGTGCTCTTTCTTGGGCTCATCCTTCTTGACCTCATCTTTTTTGGCTTCATCCTTCTTGGCGTCTGCCGCGGCATCGGCCTTTTCATCCGCCTTGCCTTCCGCGGGCTTTTCATCGGCGGCCTTGGCGTCCGATTTCTTGTCGTCCTTTTTCTCGTCTTTCTTGTCGTCCTTTTTCTCCGGCGCTTTCGCGTCGGAGGGACGGACCCAGAGTTCGTACTCACCGGACTCGTCGGTGAAGTACGCCAGCCATTTGCCGTCCGGAGACCACTCGGCCTCGCGCTCATTAATCGCTTCGGTGCGGGTCAGATTGCGAACCACACCGTCCTTCGCCGGCGCAGTCCAGATGTCGCCACGCGCGACGACCGCGACGCGCTTGCCAGTCGGAGAAATCGAGGCATCGGTCAGGTTTTTTGCAGCATCAAAAGTACGGGGACGAATGCTCGGCCGATCGCCCGGAATCGTGACGCTGATTGCGCGCGACTTTCCGGTGCCAAGATCCAACGCCTGCAATCCCGTGCCCAACTGGAAGATGATCTCGCCCTTCCCTGCCGTGCCCGGTCCGATCGAGGGGAACCGGACATCGTCATCCGTGAAGTTGGTGAGCTGCGTGCGCTTGGCCGATGCAATGTCGTACGACCAGACGTTGAGTCGGTGCTCGGGTCCCTGATCGGACGTGTAATAGACAATGTCACCCTTGCCCGCAGGATTAAACATCGGGAAGGTGTCGGTGCCCTCCCAATCGGTGATCATCTTCGCGCTGTTGTCCTTGAGGTTGAACAGCCAGATGTCGGTCGCCATGCCGCCCCGGTATCGCTTCCACGTGCGGAAGTCGGTCGTGTGCGGGATGTACGCGATCTGCGATCCATCGGGGCTCACCGACGCAAATGATCCGTACGGCATCGGGAAAGGCGTGGGCATTCCACCTTCAGGTGAGACGTGATAAAGCTTGCTCTGACGCCCCATCCCCATGATGTTGCCGGCGTAGAAGACGATCTCGTTCTGATTTGTCCAGCCGACCGGCGTGGGCGGGCTGGCGAAGTTCGTCACGCGAGTCGATCCGCCACCTCCAACCGGAATCGTGTACAGGCTCTGCACGCCGTCGTAGTTCGCGCTGAAAACGATCTGAGAACCGTCCGGGCTGAACCGCGGAAAGAGTTCGATGCCCGCGGGCGTCGAGAGCGGCGTCGCAGCCCCACCATCGCGCGGCGCGGTCCATACGTCGTTCGCATAGACGAACGCGATGCGGTCCTTGCTGATCGCGGGGAAGCGCATCATCACGCCGCTGGGCGTGACATCTGCGAGAGCGGATGCTGCGGACCCTGCAATTGCAGTGAGTAGGGCGATGACGCGAACAGAAGCGAATCGATGTGCGTTCAAGAGACTGACCTCCGAAGTTAGGAATGGACGCAAAGCCGGCGGACGCGGAGTCTAATTGGATTCTGCCGCGTCGTGTTTTCGCCGTCGTTGATGAGACTGGATCGCTTACCGAATAGGTGCGCCGGCGCGGCATTTCCGTTCGAATTCCTCTGAACAAATCCGATCTCGGCCGTCGGAATTCAGGAAAACAACCCGGGCACAAAACGAACACGACCCCGGCAGTACCGGGGTCGTTCGAAATGAGCGATACTGGGCTCGAACCAGTGACCTCATCCGTGTCATGGATGCGCGCTAGCCAACTGCGCCAATCGCCCGATCAATCGAGCGGAATAGTAGGCAGCGGACCCCGCTGGACAACCCCGAACAAGGTCAGTTCCCCGCGGCGGCCGCAACGACCCGCCGCTTCATATCCGAAACCCATGTGCCACCCGGCTTCTCAATTGTCACCGCAAAGAGCGCTGGCTGTCCCACGTGAATTCGGGGCGAAATCTCAACGACCAGATCATCGCCGACGCGCTCAGTGCGAACTTCGCCCTGCCAGCCGGTCGATTCTCCTGTGCTGTTGAAGATGCCACCACTCACGCGCTGGTCGAGTCCTCGCTCATCCACGATCCAGAGCTGGAACTGTTCTTTCGAGGGGTTGTTTTCCGGAAGACCCTTGAAGGTCATGTAACCCTTCTGCCCGCTCTCGCTCCATACCACCTCGCCATTCACGCCCTTGATCTCCGGGTTGTCCCAATCGCCCCACGACAGGCGCTTCGCATCGGAAGCCTTCGCGACACTATCACGAAGCGAAACGAGCGAGACCTGCGCCAACGCCGAGTTTTGACGATTGGCGAAAATCTGAATCCACCCAATTGCCGCAAACGCGAGGCACGCCGCTGCCGCCATCCAGCCGAGCCAGACGCTGCTGATCCGTTTCGGGGGCGGCATCAAAGCTTCGGTTTCGACAATCCGCAGCGCGGGTGTGCCCATGACGTTGCGGCCGTTCTCCATCTCGCGGGCAAACGTCTCTGCAGCCTGAGCCGCGCGCGTGTAGACAGAAGCAGGCGGGCGCTCGGCGTGATCCGCGATCGCAAGCATGGCGGCACCGGCAGCGAGGTCGAACGACTCGTCGTCCTCCAGCCCAGCCTTTCGCAGAAGTTCGGCGAGCCGGGCGCGTTCGGCATCTTCAAGCCCGATGAGCGCGCGATCCGCGAGTAGTTCGTTCAGGAGTTCAAGTTCCTCTGGTGGCAAAGGAGGCAGATTGCGCGGGGTTGGTGAATTCATGAATTCACCCCCTGCGCGCCGGCCTTTGCGCCGGTCAGCAGCTCGCGTATTCGGAGCAGACCGCGCCTGGCATGCGTCTTCACTGTTCCGAGCGGCATGCCCGTCGCGGTCGCGATTTTTTCGTGCGAGAGACCCTGGAGCAGAGACAGGCGAAGCACCCGCTGCTGTTCGGAGCTGAGATCTTCCATCGCACGTGCAGCGATTGCGGCTTCTTCTCCCAACTCTGGCTTGGGAGGATCAGACCGCACTGGCGTTGTATCGTCCAGCGGGGCGCGATCACGCTGACGCGACATCCGGCGGCGCCGATCGATAAGCCGGCGCCGGGCGATCATCGCGACAAACGCCGTCTCGGACGCGATGTTCGGATCAAATCGGAACGCGTTGCGCCAGATCTCGACGAAGATTTCCTGGACTGCGTCTTCGGCGTCGGCGCCGTTCAACGCCATGCGGCGGGTCAGCGACCAGACAAGCCCGGCGTACCGATCGATGCACGCCTGCACGGCAGCCTTATCCCCTGATGCAATGCGTTGGAGAATCGGTTGATCCAATGAACTGACGCACTCCCGACTCGTCACCGCGACACGCCTCGATTCGGCAATGGGGCAACCGGGTCGATCATACCGGGTCGAATGCTCCGGGTTCGCCTTCGCTCCACGAACGACACCACAACAGGACCTTCTCCTGGCTGCGTGGAGGGTCGGGCATTGACGTTCGGGGGCAGCCATGTGATCCTCGTCAAAGTCTGGATCATTCCTCAGGTATTCGCTGAGTGCTCATCACCGGATGCTGGTGCCCGTGTGTTCGGGGCACCAACTGCCGGCCTCAAAAGCAGCGCCGACCCTCTCGGGCCGAACGCTGCGACCCTGTGTTTCCCGCTTTCGCGAGAACTTCGATCAGTTCGGCATGATCACGGTGTCGATCACGTGGATGACGCCGTTCGACGCTTCGACGTCGGGCTTGATCACCTTTGCGCCATCGACCATGACGGCGCCGTTGTTCGACGTGATGTGCACACTCTCGCCTTGCGCAGTCTTCGCCTTGCCGGCCTTGACCGCCTGATCGCTGAAAATCCGACCCTTCACGACGTGATACTTCAGAATTTCCGTCAGCTTGGCCTTGTTCTCCGGCTGCATCAGGCTCTCGAGGGTCGCGGCATCCAGCTTTGAGAACGCTTCATCGGTCGGGGCGAAGACCGTGAACGGGCCAGCGCCGTTGAGCGGCTCGACCCAATCAGCCGCCTTGAGCAGCTTGCAGAGAGTCTTGAAATTACCCGCGTGAATCGCGACTTCCACCACTGTCTGATCGCTTGGAATCAGAACTGTGTCGATCGCGTGGATCACACCGTTGCTCGCAACGACATCGGCCATGATCACCGTCGCGTTGTCAACGCGAACCGTTCCATTCTTCACAACCAAATCAAGACGCTGCCCGTTCACCGTCGGTGCGCCCATCGTGCGTGCGTCCTTTGAAAGCACCTTCGTCGGAACGACGTGGTATGTCAGAATCGCGACCAGCTTCGCCTTGTTCTCCGGCTTCAGCAGTTCCGCCAGCGTTACTGATCCGAGTTTGTCAAAGGCCTCGTCCGTCGGGGCGAAGACCGTAAACGGACCCTTGCCCTGGAGCACCTCCACCAATCCAGCGGCTTTTAAAGCGGCACACAGCGTCTTAAACTTGCCGGCGCCCATCGCAGTCTCGACGATGTCCTTCTCCGACGCCATCGCACCCGGGGCGTCATCCCGATGATGGGCCGTCTTGGTGATCGTCGCGGGCTTCTCGCCGGAGCAACCGTCACCGAGCGCCGAAGCACTGCCACACGCCAGAACCATTGCAAACACCGAAACAAGAGCCGTTTTCATGCCTGAATCTCCGCGGCGCGCAGGGACACCTCGCGGCACCGCGCCGTTTCGGTTTCGCGCCAAGTTTTGTGTTTTCCCGTCTGCCAGACCGGCAACGGGACCCACACGTGATTCCGTTCATGGTGGCCGAACGGATTCACGGCGCGCAGAAAAAGAAGCGGCCCGTCCGAAATGGACGGGCCGCGAAAAAAACCGAAATTGCTGAATCCAGCGAGAACCTGATTTCGCTTAGTGCGTGAGAATGATGATCTCGACGCGGCGATTCTCAGCCTTGGACTTCTTCGAGGTCGAAGCGCCGCGGCCAACCGCGCTCAGACGCGAGGAGCTGACGCCCTTCGATTCAAGATACTTCTCGACCGAACGTGCGCGTGCTTCGGAGAGCGCTTCGTTCGTTCCCCACTTGCTCCGCTTGATCGGATCGCTGTCGGTGTAGCCGTCGACGCGAACGCTGTAGCGCGCGTATTTGTTGCTCTTGAGTTCCGCAGCAACCTTGTCGAGCGTCTTTTTCGCGCCCGGCTTGAGGTCGGCCGAGCCTGAACCAAAGAGAACGTCGCCGGTCACGGTCAAACGCTCGCCTTCGGCCATGCTGTCGCGACGGATGTTCGGATCGCTGTAGTCGCTGCCGCCACGATTGCCGCCGCCGCTCGCGGCGTCAAAGTTCGCGGGTGCAACCTGCTGAGCAGGCTGCTGCTGACTCTTTTGAAGCTCTGCGATCGTCGCGTCGCGCTCGCGCAGCGACTGCTCGAGCTGCGCGTTCTTGGTGCGAAGTTCGTTCGACTCGGTCGCCGCGTCGGCTTCCGCCTGCTTGTTGTTCGAGCAGCCTCCCAAACCCAGCCCGAGGGCCAGAGTGCCGGCCAGAACGCCCATCGACAATGCCCGCTTCCAAGTACCTTCCATGTCCGTTACTCCCTGATCCGTGTTTGTGCTTCACAACCGATGAATCGACGCGACCGGCGACGAACGCCGGGCCGCCGCTCTCAACGCTCCCGCCCACTGCGGCAACGTCCCTTTTCTATGGGGCGCAAGATTATCGGAGTTCGCGCACGTTTTCCCGCACAATGAGGGGTTTCGCGGCACAATCTGCCGCAACCGACATAATTCGACAGCCTCCCACCGTGTCGTGGACAACCTGTCGTTTATGGCAATTGCACCGGTGTCCGCAGCAACTTGCTCAGCCCCAGTTCCACCAGCGGACGCAGCAAAACCACAAGAACCGATGCCACCGCCAGATGCGGCCCATACGGCAATTGTCGACGCAATCCACCAAAGACCGCCCCCATGAGCGCCCACGCAACTCCGACGAAAGCCGCGAGGAAGAACGCGATCACAGCGTCGATCCAACCCAGGCAAGCCCCGACTGCAGCCATCAAGTGCACGTCCCCCAGCCCCATCGCCTCCTTGCCGAACCCAAGCGATCCGAAGATGCGGATAAACCAGGCGACGCCGCCGCCGACCAAGTAGCCGATCAAAACGCCGGTCAGAGCCGCCAACCAAAGAGGCACTGGGAAGGACGTCGCAAAGCTGCCGCTGGCGGGGTCGTAGGTCCACCCGACGGTCATGGCGATCAGGCGATCGGTACCCCATCCGCCGATGATCGCTCCGAGCGCGGGCGGCGCGAGGAAGGCGAGCTCTTTGACCATCTCACGCCTGGCGTGCGGATACCGGAGCCAGAGTTCCTGCTGGTCCGGCTGCTGCTCACCTTCGGGGACCGCCGCAGCGGTCGCCTGCTTCTCCCATTCCTCGTAATCGGCAAAGCTGCGGGTGATCAGGCCGGCGGCAAGCAGGCCCATCGAAACGGTGAGGCCAATTGCTCCGCCAATTCCGAAGCCGACCCAATACCAGCCGTTGGGACCCGGTGTCGGTATGACCCAGTCCCATCCCGAAGCGGTCCGCCACAGGTGGCCTTTGGTCAATTGGATATAGAGGGCACTGAGCGGGTGAATGACGAGGGCCGCGCCGGCAGGGATCCAGGCCAGAACGAGCGGAATCGTGAACGTTTTCGCGTCGACCAGCGTCATCGCGACGAGACAGCCGAGCAGGAGCAGGAAAAGCACGAACACCGGCCATGTTTGCACGAGCGGGAAAATAAAACCGTTCGAAGGACCCGCCCAAGGCGGCGCCACGTGCCCGACGGCCATCCAGAGGAATCGCGCGTCCGGGGGCGTCAAATACCACAGCACGTAAAATGCCGCAAACAGAACCGCAACGACGAATTCGACAATCGGGTATTCGGCCGAAATGCGCGACCGACAGAATCGGCATCTCCCACCAAGGAAAATCCATCCGAAGATCGGGATGTTTTCGCGCCAGGTCAACCTGGTCGAGCAGGTAGGACATCGGCTCGGAGGCGTGACGACACTGAGGCCCAGGGGAAGGCGGTAGACAAGCACGTTGATCAGCGACCCCGCGCTCGCGCCAAGTGCGAAGAACCACACCACCTGTGCCACGGTGAAAGACGCGATCATCATGTCCGGAATCGTCGGCAGGGCGAAATCTCCTCCGACGTTCTATCGGGCGGGAAGGGGGGAGAGGTCGAGCGGAGGCGTCTTGGCGGGGTCCATCTATTCGGAATCGCCCCGGCCCGAGGGCTTGAGGTCCTTGGTCAGCATCTCGATCCGCTGCTCGGCGTTCGCCAAGACCTCGCGGCAGCGCTTGATCAGCCGCACCCCACGCTCGTACTCGGTCAGCGATTTTTCGAGCCCGATCTCGCCGGCTTCGATCGATTCGATGACCGACTCGACCTGCGCGAGGGCATCTTCGAAAGAGAGTTCAGCGTCGGCTTTTTCGGAATGGTCGGGCCGCTTTGCCATGGGTCAGATTATGCCCCGTCCACTTCAAAAAAGACTGGGCTGTTTGGCGTCCCGATCGGATTTGGAAGGCTTCTTCGTCGGCACCGAGCCGCCAACCGTGCTTTCGATTGAGCCGTCGGAGACGCGTGTTCGCAGGCGGTCGCCGGCTTTCACGTCGGCGATCGATCGCACGAGCTTTCCGTCGGATTTCACCGTGATCGAGAAGCCTCGGTCGAGGACGCGGATCGGCGCGACAGCCGTGAGGTGTTTTTCGGCGGAGCCAGTCCGAGTGGCCAGGTTTTGAACCGCGACGTGAAGAGATTCCGTCAGTCGCGAGGCAACGTGGGCAAGGTCCATGTCAACTGCAGTTGTCATCGCGCGATGAAGTCGGTCCGACGCGGCGCCAAGCCGAGCGATCATGCGTGCGTGAACCGCCTGAGGCCGTAGCCTCTCGAGCCGCAATTCGATGTCGGTGACGTGGCGCTGGGCGGTACGCGTACGAGCGAGAACTCCCGCGCTCAGCTTGTGCGAGAGCACACTGCAATTCCGCTCGGCGATCTGCGTTCCTCGTGAGAGCGAACTACCGAGCCGGCGCATCATCGAATCAAGCTGGTGCGTGAGTTCGCTCTTATCGGGAATCAGCCGCATAGCGGCTTGGGTCGGCGTAGCGCAGCGCTCATCCGCGACGAGCTCTGCGATTGTCACGTCCGTTTCGTGCCCGATCGCGGCCACCAGCGGAACCTCGCAGCGAAAAATCGCGCCCGCAACCTCCCGCTCATTGAAACACCAGAGATCCTCTTTACTTCCGCCGCCGCGGGTGAGAATCGCGGCATCGATTCCGAGCCGAACTTTATTCTTCGAGACCAGTTCGATCGCCCGGGCGACAATCGGCGCGGCATCCGGCCCTTGCACGGGCACATCAATGACGACGAGTTCAACGGCCGGGCAGCGTCGATTTCGGGTGTTGATCACGTCCTGCAACGCCGCGGCAGATCGGCTCGTGATGACCGCGATCCGTCTCGGAAACCGGGGAAGCGTCTTCTTCCGGTCGATCTCGAAGTAACCTTGTGCCTTGAGTGCCGCACTCAATTCGCGGAATGCGCGATCCAGCGGTCCTTCGCCGGCCCGCTCCAGCGAATCGAGTATGAATGAGACCTTTCCACCTTTGGAATAGAACTCGACTCGCCCCTTCACGATCACCTGTTCACCGTCGCGCAATGCCGGGGTCACGCGCCGGGCTGCGGATGCGAACATGACGCAGTTCACCACTGCGCCTTCATCCTTCAAATCGAAATACCAGTGAGTCCGGTCGCGAAAGCCGCTGACTTCGCCAACAACACGCACGGCGACGGAGATCCCCTTCCGCAACGCGCCATCGATCTCTCCCGCGAGGTGCGAAACCGTCCACGGCGCATCGCCGGCCTGGGCCGGTGGTGCAACCACCCGCTTGGGCGCCGCCATCTTCGAAGGATCGAATGGAAGCCGCTCGGTCAACGCGACGAGTGTACTCGCCGCCGATGCCGAGCGGTCCCACTCGTCTCCTTGCCGGTAGAACCGGCGCGGGCGGAACGGAAGTGCTTGCGGGCGCTAGCGAGTTGCGACTTTCTTCGCCTGCTCATCGCGCCCCTCCTTGGCGTTGTTGTTCGACTTGGGCGTGTTCCCCGCGATCTTGGCGTCGTCGGCCTTCGCACGGGAGGTCGCCTGGGCGAGCGCGGCTTTGTCCGCGATAGGCGGCAGCGAGACCCGAGCGTTGCCCTTCACGATTTCCTTGGCGATCGCCGCGATTTCGCGGTCGTGCGCCGAGGGCTGCGTCGCCCGCACCTGCATCTTCTGCTTGAAGCGAGGCTGATCGTCCGGGCGCTCCATGACTGTCACGGGCTTGATCGCACCGGTACCCGCATTCGCCTGCTCTTCGGGGTAGCCATACCCAGTGAACGTGCGCACGCTGTAGGTGTAACCGCGCTCACGGAGCCAAGCCTGCCGGCCAGCTTCGAGTTCGCCCCAGATGTACTGGTTGGTCATGCCGTACTCGCGGATCCAGTCGAGCGTCGCTGCGTTCAACTGGTCCATCGGCATCTCGGCTGGATCGATGCGTTCCCAGGGCGAGATCGCCGCGATGAAGCCGGATGAGAGACGCACGTAGCAGACGCTGTCGTCGCTCTCGGGCGCGCCGTACTCATTCTGGCCCGGAGAAAACGCCGAGCGCGTCGCGAGTGGGTAGTCGCCGCCCACCTGCGTGAACTGCACCCATTCCTTGCCGCCGAAGCCGGGGCGACGCACGTCATCCACTTGGAGCGGAAAGGGATTCGGTGACGCGAGGAAAGGGCTACTCGTGTCCGGGCAAATGACCGAAGGACTGGGATTGATGTCGAGCGTCGGCTGATACGGCACCGGCTGGGCGCCCATTCCGGCGGAAAGTGCAATGGCGGCAGGAAGCATGGTTCACGTCTCCAGTTGTCGGGGTTGCGCAGCCTGCGCCAACCCACAACTCAAGAATGGCCCAAATTGAGCGATCGGCCACAGAACCGGTGCGGTCGTCACAGCTTCACGCGTCGCAGCCGGCATTACCGGCGCAGGCGGAACGCGCTATCGGACGAACAGCGAATTACGGGACGACTGATCGCGCCGGCTGCTCCTGCCGCAGCCACGAATAGGCCTCGAGAACCGACCGAACATGGTCGCTGGCGCGGCGCTGCTTGGCAACGAATTCGCGGGCGGATTCGCCGACGCGCCGTGCGGCGGCAGGGTCATCGAGCAGCGCGCCAAGGGCGGTCGCCCAGGCTTCACGCGTCGCAGGTCTCACGATCTTCGCCGTGACATTGTCTCGGAGATAGTCGCAGTACTTGTCTTCAACGCTCAAAACGATCATGGAGTGCGCCATCGCTTCGAGCACGATTGTCCGCTGCTCGCCGTTGCCTTCGCAGAGAAGCAGCACATCGCCTTGCACGAGCAGATCGCGCCGCGACTCGATCTCTTCGATGAGCGAGAGATTTGCGAGGATGCCTCGCTGCGTTGCGACGGAATAAAGGTCGGCACGCCGCGCCGCGAGCGCGTCGGCGAAAATGAGCATGTCGGGGTGCGAACGAACGCAATTTGCAACGCCTTCTAGCGCCGCACGCATGGCCCGCGGATCGTTTCCGGCGCCGATCAACATCACTGTCGGCGCGCGGCCTGCGACAAGCTTCGGGGCCGGCGGATCGCCGGCATGCACGCCCCAGATCGCCGACCGCGTCGGTACGCCCCGCTGGCGCAGGCTCCGCTCGATCTCCGGATCGGGCGCGATGAACAAGATGTCCTTGGGCGCGGCGGACGTGATGCTGCCGGTGCGGTCGATGAGCCCCGCACGCCAGACTTCGAGTGCGAGGCCCGCCCCACAGGCCTCCGCGAGTGCGGCACCAAACGGCCAGAGCGATCCGCCGAATACATGCACAATGTCCACGGGAGAGTCGTCGGCGCCGCTGTCAATTTCTTCGAGCCGGTGCGCGAGACGTCGGGCGCGGATGCCCGTCGTGAACGGGAGGCCCCGAGCCGGAAATGTGACACTGGCGGTGTAGACGCCACTAGCCTGACTGCCGGGGTCCGGCGTCGCGCCTTCCTCGGGCAGGGCCTGAAGCACGCGTACACCCTCGTCGGCGAGACCGATTTCGAGGCGGCTCAGCAGCTCCCGCTCTCGCGACGCGAACAAACGATCTGCTACGACGACCACTCGCACGGTGGATTCTACGGCTCCGATTCGAGATCACATGGTGATGCCGGCGGACTCGGAAGCCGCGACGGCGGCTTGCCGCGGTGCACGCCGATATTCGAGGTCGGGAGGACGACTTGGAAAGGTCTCTGAACCGGTTCGCCAACCACAAATCCAGCGATCCGGCTCGACCTCAATCAGAGCGCAGCCTTGTTCGGCGGCCGACTCTGTCGGTGGAAGCCGGCCGGGAAACCATGGCACGACAAACCCGTCCCTTGAGGCACCCACACGAACAGGCACGGGCGCGAATTCGACTTCGTTCTCCACAACTTCACGAACTGTGATAAGGCGCTCGCGCGGCTGGCCGAGCCTCGGGATACTTGCGAGAAGCCCGCGTGTATATGGATGGAGCGGCTTTGCGAAGAGCGCCTCCACGGTCGCGTACTCGACCACGCGTCCGGCGAACATCACGCACACCACATCCGCGTTCTCCGCAACGACCCCCATGTCGTGCGTGATAAGCAGAACACTCATCGATCGAGTGTCCTTCAGATTCCGGAGCAGTTCGAGAATCTGAGCCTGAATTGTGACATCGAGCGCCGTTGTGGGCTCGTCGGCGATCAACAGCGACGGCTGACAGGAGAGCGCCATCGCGATCATCACGCGCTGGCGCATGCCCCCGGAAAACTGGTGCGGGTACTGCGAGAGGCGGGTCTCGGGTTCGCGGATGCCGACGCTCGCCATCGCTTCGATCGCAATCTCCCGGGCCCGCGACTTCCCGGCGTTCTGATGGATGCGAATCGCCTCGACGATCTGCTCGCCAACCGTGAAAACAGGATTCAGGCTGCTCATCGGCTCCTGAAAGATCATCGCGATCTCCGCACCGCGCACTCTTCGCATCGACTTGATATCGAGTGAAACGAGGTCGATCGGTCCGGAACGCGATTCGAAACGCGCGGAACCGCCTTCAACGCGCGACGAGGGAATCAGCCGCAACATCGTCATTGCAGTCACCGATTTGCCGCTGCCCGATTCACCGACAATCGCGACGGTTTGCTTCGGATAGATCGTGAACGAAACACCGTCGGCGGCGCGGAAACGCTCCGCCCCGGTGCCGCGCGGGGCGAAACTCACTGCCAAGTTTCGAACCGCAAGAACGGGAGTAGTCATCGCCTCTCCCTCTTGGGGTCAAGGGCTTCACGCAGCCCTTCTCCCACAAAGTTGAGCGCGAGCAGTGTGAGCCCGAGCAACAGACACGGAAAAAGAAGCAGCCACCAGTTGGACTGATATGGATTCAACTCCGGCAATCCTTCCGACGCAAGGTTTCCCCAGCTCGGGAGCGGCGGCTTCACGCCGATGCCCAGAAAGCTCAGGAAACTCTCTTGAAGAATCGCCTGCGGCACTGTCAGCGTCGCATACACGATGATCGGCCCGACCAGATTCGGCAGTAAATGCACCGTCAGAATCCGCCGGCGCGAGGCCCCGATCGCGCGTGCCGCTTCGACAAACGGCTGATTTTTGAGGCTCATGACCTGCCCGCGAATCACCCGCGCCATTGTGAGCCAACTGAATCCGCCGATCGCAATCAGCAGCACCAGCAGATCGAGCACGGTTCGGCCCGCCTGCGAAATTTCCCGGGGCGGGACGGCCTTCAACGCTTCGGTTTCCAGCAACCGCTGTTGAACCGCATCCTTTGCGAGCGCCTGCCGCACCGCGGACTTGTCAGAGGGCAGACCTTTGGCGTTCAGTTCTTCGGCGACGTGCCGGTTGACCCACACCGTCCGCGCACCCTCGCGGCTCACATACTCCCCCACCACCGCGTCGGCCGCGATGGCGAGAAGCACGACGAGCAGCACATACGGCAGGCCGTACAGAACATCGACGATGCGCATGAGAAGTGCATCGAGCCGGCCGCCCGCGTATCCGCTCACTGCGCCGTAGATGGTTCCGATGATCACCGAAAGCAGTGCCGCGGCAATCCCGATCGTCAGCGAGACTCCGCCTCCCGCGAGCACTCGCACAAAGAGGCTGCGCCCGAGCGCATCCGACCCGAGCAGGTAACGAGGTTGCTGGACTTTCGAATCGCCAACCACATCACGCTTTGCCCCCGGCGCCCAAAAGGGAGGCAGGCGGGCGTCGTTGATGGACCCCGCGTTGTACCGGGGCACCATCGCGCCGTCGTCCATCGTCGAACCGAGCGTCCACGGCAGCGTCAGCACGCATGCCGCAAACATCAGCACGAGAAACCCCGCGCCGATCAGGCCGGCGAGCGATCGCGTCAGCGGGTTGTCGCGGCGGATCCGTGCCGCGCGGAAGCCGATCATGGGAGCAGCACGATAGCGAACTCACGCGGCACCGTGAAACCGAATTCACGGCGCTCCTCAGGACAATTGGATATCGTCGATCGTGCCCCAGGTCAGGGTCGGTATTTCCGGTTGGACATATCCGCCCTGGCGGGGAAATTTCTATCCAGACGGACTTCCTCAAAGGCTTGAACTCGCGTACGCCAGCCGCCGTTTCAACGCTCTCGAAATCAACGGAACTTTCTATTCGCTTCAGCGGGCCTCCAGCTTTCGATCCTGGTATGAACTGACCCCGCCGGGATTCGTTTTCTCGCTCAAGGGCGGCAAGTATCTCACGCATGTGACGATGATTAAGGAGCCGCGCCAGCCGCTGGCCAACTTCCTCGCATCCGGACTTCTGGCGCTTCGAGAAAAGCTCGGGCCCATCCTCTGGCAATTCCCTCCGTTCATGCAGTTTGACGAAGAACGGTTCAAGCGATTCTTTGAGTTACTCCCCCGCGATACTTTCGCGCTCGCGCGACTCGCCAAGGAGCACGCCCCGTCTCTGAAAGGAAAAGTTGAGCTTGAGACGGACCAGCGCCGCCCCGTGCGACACGCCGTGGAATTCCGGCACGAGAGTTTCATGACAGATCGGTTCACTCGTCTGCTGCGCGAACACAACATCGCACTCGTCATCGCCGACGTTGCGAGCAAATATCCGACCGCCCAGGATGCGACGGCGGACTGGATTTATGTGCGTTTGCACGGCTCACGCAAGCTCTACGCAAGCGGATACGAAGCCGCAGAAATCGAGGCGTGGTCGAAGCGGATCAAAGCGTGGCGCGATGGCGCCGAGCCGGTTGATGCCCGACGAATCGACAATGCAGCAAAGCCACGACCCGGCGGACGCGATGTTTTCGTCTTCTTCGACAACACCGATGTGAAGCAGCGAGCGCCGGTGGACGCAAGGGCAATGGCGACCATCCTCGGAGTCGGACCCGCCGACTCCGTTCAAGAGGTGCTCGAGCAACTGGAAGTCGCTTCGAAGTCCGACAGCCGATCAGCCAAACGAAAGGGCAAGGCGGCAACGGCTCCCAAGGCGAAAAGGTCGGTCAAAAAGCCCGCGCCAAAGCGGAAGGCCGCGACGAGGTGGCCCGCGAAAAAGACCAGGAAATCAGGGTGACAGGATTCGAACCTGCGACATCGTGGACCCAAACCACGTGCTCTACCAAGCTGAGCTACACCCTGGAAGTGTGCGTAACTGTAGCGGAGGGTGAGGGAAAAAGGTGAAGGGGCAGAGGGGGAGTTTATCTAAATGGGCACTGAAGAGCGGCCGCGTTGACGGGGCATGCCGGCCAAAAAGGAAAGCGCCGGCCAAAGGCGCCGGCGCGGAGGGGTCGTGAAATGTCAATCGCGGTACACGGCCCGCGTCGCGATGTCGGAACCAACTACAGAGGCAGCTCAACAAACGCCAGCACGCGTGGCTTCTGCCCGATCTTCGTCACGTTCGAGCGATCGATGATCATCAGGAACCGCCGCTCAACGCTCGGCACCATCGGCTGCTCGGCGGGCAAGCCTTCCACGTCGGACCGCTGATAGCCGCGGGCGATAAACCAGACGGCGTACATGTCGCTACGGACGGAGATGCTGCCGAGGAGTCCGGAGAGGATCTTGATTTTGTCCTGATAGGTATGGCCGAATTGGAGGGCCTTCACGTCCGTGATCTTGGGCTTGGACGGATCGGTCGCGACGTCGACTACCTGCTCGACAACGTTTTCCGTGCCGAGCAAATTGCTCGGCGTTGTGCGATAGCCGAGAAAGTCGATGTTGCTGGGTCCATCGGCGCCCCCGGTCACACCATTGGCATCAAACGTTACCGCGCGAACACCGAGCAGCTCGGCAGGAGAGTGGAACCCAGCTCCTTCACGGATGCCCTTGATGCCGTTCGTCCAATAGCGACCTCCCAACAACGTTGTTTGTGTGGGATCGCCGATCTTGGGTTCATTGGGTCGTTCCTGATTTAGGACGCTGTAGTCCGCCACACTTCGGTCATAGAAAGGCGCGAACCAGGTTTTGTACTGCGTCACGAGCGGGCCGCGCGCATCAGGACGCAGCGGCACGGAAATCTTGTCACGATACGACTCGATCATCGCCGCGATGTCGGTCTTGACCGCCTCGGTCTTACGTGAAGTCTCATCCGCGCCGGGCCAGAATGTTGCCTGCTGCTGGCCGCTGGCTGAATCCACAAACTCGTTTTGTGAGGGGAACGTGAGCGGCAGCAAACGCAGCACCGGCTGAGGTGCGGTGTTGATATTGACCAGGCCAGCGACCGGCATGGTCAGACCGGAGTAGCTGTCCGAACGGATCTTCAACATGTTCAGCACGTTGCCAGCAATCGGCGCCCCCGTGCTTGTCGGGAAGAATTTCTTGTCATCGGACGGGTCGTACCTGCCGGCAACGAAATCGTCGGTCTTCAGATACCCGCCGTCGAACAGCAGCCTTCGCGGCGTTGCGGTTCCGTGATCAAACATGTAATAGTCCAGCGGCCCGAACTTCGATCCGCTTTGTGACCAATCGTCAAAGTTGGCGCGATCTGAGTAATTGAACGCAATCGCGAGAGCTTCGGCCGCCGTCGTCCAACGTTTGCTTGCGTCCGTAATCGGATTGCCTGTCTTGTCGACCGGAACTTCACAGGGGCCAATCGCCATGACTCCGAGCAGATCGCCCACCCGCAGCTGGCTTACGCCATCGGGGGCATCAATCAAACCCGTAGTTCCCTGATATCTCGTGTTGTGGCTGACCAATTCGCGGGCAATTTTGGAGAAGTCCTCAGAGTTCTTATTTTGGCCGATCTGATTGTCCGTGCGCAGCTCCGGTCGGATTGCGAGTTCCGGATAAATTGCAAGCACAGTCGTATCAAGGACATCGTTGCGCCATTGATTCGAGGAATAAGCAGCATAAGTCCGCCCGGTGCCAACGTCGGTCATCGCCAATGCCAACTTCAATGGCGTGGAATCAGCCTGATCCGGCAGCAACTTCGGTTTGTACCAATCCTTCGCAATTTCGTCTTTGGGGTCAATCGCCCAAGCCGGCATCGCACCCGCCCCCGATGCCGCTCCAGTCGGATTTGATTTCCGTGCTGCACGCGTCGCAAGCGTCACGGTAAATCGAGCGTTGTAAGTTGTGGGCCAATCAATAACTTGATTTGGCGGGTTCGGATCGTAAATCTTGCCAGCTCTCGGAGCGGTGGGCATATCGCCAAACTGGTCCCCACCTCGGTAATCCACCGGCATGCCATCAATTGAAATGGATGAGTCGTAAGCCGAATTGAACAAATTCTTCGTTTCGATCAACCTTCGATCCAAATTAATATCTTTGCCGAGTCGCATTCGATCGCAAAGTCGATCATTGGAAGTCACGTTAAAACCCGTGCCGGCATCGCTCCCCGGGCCGGCAGTTTGGAGAGGGCCCACGTTGACGCGCACCGCCTGAAAAAGTGAAACCGTCTGATCCTGATCGTTGTTGGGCACGAGTTGATCAAACGCAAACGTCACATTGCTCTGCTGTGCAGTGGTGCTCTCAAAGTTGTCGTCCGCACGCACCATCCGCACGCGCCGCAAGGCATTGGGAGCGCTCGGCCCCGCAGGCCCCAACTGCTTCGTCAGCCACTTATCGAGCGCTTCCGGCGAATCTTGCGCAATCGACGTGTCCTTGGTGGTGCGATTAATCCGCTGGATAGACACGTTTCGCGAATCTTCCGTCAATGCGTACATCACCAGCGTTTCGCCCGGCTGAATCGTCAGGGACTGCATCTGGAATTTGCCGGTGAATGGTGCGCCCGTCCCGGTGCCGCGCTTTTCGTTCGCATCTGCCAGCACGTAGTAGCGTGCTCCGTTTGCCTTTGTTTCTCCGACGCGGAGGTAGAAGAAATCGGAAAAGCTGTTGACTTTCACCGTCGTGTCCGTGGTGTCCTTTTCCGTATCAAGCGGAACATTCGACAGCCGGATAGCGGCCGCATGCGGGTTATGAAGCTTTACCGCCAAAACCCTGAACATGAAATCATCATTCCGCTTGTCGATGTTGCCACGAATTGTCACATTCGACGGCCTATTTCCGACAGCAGGAGCCTCAATGTCGGCTTTCACTTGGTCATACAACCCATTTTGCGCGGATGGATACGCGTCGCGATAGAGCGTGAACGACGCTACCTCGACCACGAACGGATGTGCGTCACCCATCCCGTATAAATTCGCCGCGAGGGCGGGAACGGGTTCGTCGGTGTCGCTGACAGAAAGCTTGGGAGGAAGCGGTGGAACCTGGGTCTTTTCCAGCGATTTTCGCGCGAGGTTCATCCGATACTCGGAGCCGGTCCACCAACCGGGAAAATATTGACGCCATGGGGAGTCGACGTTGTCCTCCGGTAAACGGGAAGCCTGATACGCCTCCTCGCTCAAGACCAGTGTGAGCGGCAAGTGACGCGAATCAGCGGTAGTGGGGAAACAAGCCGCCGCGATGTTGGCCGTCATGTGTCCGGCAGCAAGCAGCGCTGTCACCGGACCTTGGTGTCCGTAAAACAGGCCCCGCAGAGAATTGGCATTCGATCCCAAATCGAGCTTCTTCCACGTTTCGGGAATCCCAAGCCCAGGCGCCAATGCCGCAGCGTATCCATTGAACATCGCGGCGCCGTCGAGGCCTTTCGTTAGCGAGTTCTCCCCGATGAAGCTTGCGAGGTCGGACTTCGCCAAAAGATCCGGCGGCTGCTCAAAATTGGCACCGGTAAACGAGAGGTTGAAGGCCGGAACGATGGATCGCGCACCGCTGTGCGTCGTGAGGTACTGCCGCACATCGGTGTAGCTCTTGAGCATCGCGGCTTCGGTGGGCGCTCCAGTGTCGAGCGCTATGCCTTCCCGCTCCAACTCGGTCGAGCGATTCTCGCGGACCGGGCTCAGTGGATTCTGCGGGTCTGTAGCGGTCGGAGCGGTGGAAAGCGACGTGTTGAAATGTCCGCCCAACGCGAGTTCAAGGCTTGTGGTGACGCGCGAGTCATTCGTGCCGCGGAAGGTGAGGAGTTCAACGAGATTGTCAATGCTAAAGCCGGTGCCGAAGGCGAAATTCTTTGATGCGCTGTCATAGATCGCCCGTCCGGCGGGCGCGGCCGTGGTGTTGTAATACGTTGCGTGATCGCGGATCGTCGCAAACGGCTTTCCCTGGGTATCAAGCGGCTTGGCCGTGAAGTTACTGAAACGCCCCGTAGGCCCACCGGCGCCCAAACTGCCACGCAGGGAGCGGTAGCTGCCGAGTCCAAGATCCGGTGCCGCTCTCGTCACGGACGGGAACCCCGTCACCGGTCCTGTGCCGGCTTTGGAAATGTCATCGACGTACTTCGTGTAGTCCTGTGAAGCTGCCGATGGATTCATGGGCTGGCGAAGCGCGCCGTATCCGCCGAAGTAGGTCCGCGGCGTCGAAATCGGGGCGCCGTTCAACTGCACGTCGCCGATCGTGACGGTCGGCTGCGCACTCGCGACAGGTTGATCGAGAATGGTCTCGTTGAAATCGCGGAGCTGCAGCAATCGCTTCAAGTCGATGTCGGCTGGAGAAAGACCGATCACATCCATTTTCCGCGGCATTGTCGCGGCGGCACTCGTCGAATCGTTCGGATTCGCCGTCATATCGCCGGCGGCATTCACGTTCACCAGCGCCGAGAGATCGACGATGCGAGCCGCGAACACCCAGCGGAAATTCGGATCGCTGGGCAGCAGGCTGCGAAACTTAGTCGGGCTCGCGGAACTTGCGTCACCACGTGCGTCGATCATCTCAAACCAGCGCGAGTCAAAGAAGCCATCTCCGTCCGCGTCCGCCCACTGGTACGGCGGATAGGTCGGCGCCGTAATGATGTTCTTCAGGATGTTGGGATCAAACGGGCCCTTCGCCGGTCGAAACGCATTGACCTGCCATGAGTCGAAGAACGCTGGCATATCAACGTCGGCCGCGGTATTCCAGGCCGTGTTCTTTGTCGAGTCCAAATTCGCATCAAGCAGGGAGAGATCCGCGTTCATGCGCCGATCGGAAGCAGTGTTCGAAGTTCCCGGCTTTGCATCGAAATTATCGCGAAGGCTGTAGATATTAATGAATCGCCCGTCCGGCGCGATGTTTGAAATATGCAGCCAGTCGCGACGCTTGGCGAAGATCTTATCGGTTTGCGGGTTCGGCGCCGTCGTGCTCGCGTTGAAGTTCAGCCACGTCGGGGTTGTGCTCGCCAGCCATGGGTCGTCGCCGAGACCGACGGCACGGAAAATGGAAGGGTCGGCAAGGTTGCCAACTGCTGCTTTCTTGTCGGTCCCTGTCTTGCTGTTGGCGAGCCAATTTGTCGTCGGCGCATCCCACGCCTCGCGAACAAAGAGATTGCCACCCTTCACCGGGTACGCGGTCGATCCGTCCGGTTTTCCATTGCTCGCATCGGGCACCATCGTCACCGCATCATCCGCCACGATCTGGGCGGCATAGTCCGCGAAGAGCGAGATGATTTCCTCAGACCGATCGCGCCGGGTGATCGACATGCTGGTGCGCTTGTCGGCGCTGCCCACGGCCACGTAAACGATCATGATGATGGAGAGCATCGCGAGCGTGCCGACCACGAGCACGAGGAACGAGCCGCGCCGCCGCGAAGACCGAACCATCAGCCCGGCGGCCTGCATTCGGAGTTTGAGATTCTGGATGAACTTCACAATACCCTCCTGACGGTCCACTTCGCGCGCAACTGCCTGAACGACTCTCTCGCCGACTTCCAACGATCCGATCACAAACAGCGCTTTCCTACGGTTTGGGAGTTTCCGGCACGTTGTACACGTACTGGAAAGTCTGCTCGATCGACGGATCGTTCGGATCGGCGAGTGTAAAAGTGACACGGATCATTTTGGGCCACGGCCAGGCAACGCTCGGCGGGTCTCCGGCAGCCGGAACGAACGTCGGGTCGAAGTAGCCGAAATACGACACGAGCGAACTCTTGTCCCGGCCGTACAAGGTGCGCTTCTGGACGCCGTGCACCAGCCAATCCTTCACTTGGTACTGCTGGAGCGCGGTCGACAACGTTGTGTCGCCCTGAAACGGCTGGTACGCCGGCGAAGGAGTCGGCGGCGCGAGAACCACGCCCGCGGCATTTTTCCTTCCGTTGATGCCCGCGTAGGTCGCGGTCGGCTCGTACCGATAGATGTCGGGATTGGGCGCGACATCACTTCCGAACGGAGTGACTGTGTTGTTTTGATATCCGATCAGGCTGCGCCCATACCAGATCGTCTGACCGTTGACATTGTTTCCCAACTCGTCTTTGTAGAGTCCTGTCGTCGGATAGGTCTGACCCCACGACCACTCGATGATGAACTCGCTGCAATGTGTCGCGATGCCCGACAATCCGACGCTCAAAAGATCTCCACGACGAATTGCAATATCTCGCCCCGAAGCCACATTTGCCGCGTCGAGCGCCCCACGCACATCCGGCGGCGCGGGCTCGAAACGGATGCGGGCGCCTTGGCGTCCCTGCTGTCCATCACTTGTGCTGTTTCCAAGAGATGCTGCGTCGAGCGAACTGGAGGTCGGAGTAAAGCCGCTCACGGCGGGTAGCGCGTTGAGCATCCAAGCCTGCATGCAGGCAACCCGGTCTTTGTCATCGCCGACACCGACAATGCCGGTTTGCGACTCGAAATACCGCCGAAAGCCGGCTGCATTCGTGTCATACACGGAGCCTTCAACGAGCGGAAGCACCGGTTCCAGCAGCCCGACGACACTCTGCGGCCTGAGAATGAAGAGCTTGGCCCCGTTTGCAAGCTTCCCCGGCTCCTGCTTGATTCCGTTAATGACGAGCGCGATCTCGGACAGATCGGTCGCGGCAATGTCCACGACTCCCGAGTTGAAACGAGGCACGATGCCGGCCTTGTTGCTCTGCTTGGTGGAGTTCCAGAACATGGCGTATTCACGCGGCCGCTTGTCCTGCCCCGAATCGATCGTGAGCGGGAGCGTTTCGGTGATGCCGCGGAAAATGCTGGGGGCGGCGGGCTGACCGGCGATCTGAAAATAGCTGTCGGTCGAGAGCTTTGTCAGGCCGTTACCCGTCGCCAACGCATCGTTGTACGTTGACTGGCGAGGCAGGTCGCTCGGCCACCCGCCCGTTCCGGTCGTCGTGGGCTTCTGCAACACCGCGGCGTGCCGGACGAGATTCCAATCCGACGCGTAGTAGTTCACGCCGAGGTCGGTGTAGCCACCCGAATTGCTTCCCATCGAAGGCGGAATTTTTCCGGCGAGACGATTCTGCGCTGTCCGTGGAGAATTCTGATCGAATCCCGATCCGCCGCCGTTGAAGTAGAACCAGAAGCGATCGTCAAACTCCGGATAGAAATAGCTGTACGTCTGATCCGGATTTGTAACGGTGATGGGCACGCCCTTCTGACCATGCCCGTAGTAGATGCGTGCGGCACGGGACTGCGCAGTCCGTCCCGGGATCATGTCTTCGCGGGCCGTGCGATATTCGCCGGTCGCGAAGAACAGCATCTCATCGATGCGGCGCGGACGAGCTGCCTGTGAATCGCCCTTGAAGCGGACGGCGTTGACCACCTTTGGCTTGATAATGTCTCCGGCATCACAGTCGATTGTGAATTGATGCCGGATGACCAGGAACCCTTCGCGCGTCATCCGGGCAAAGTCCTCGCGCAGCTGGGATTCCAGAATTGCGGCCTGCTGAGTCAACAGACTGACTCGTTTTCCGGTGGTCACCGTGCGGCCGACCGTCTGAAAGACCGCGGCAAGCCCGACCGACACCAGCGCGACCGCGCCGACAGCGACGAGCATCTCGACGAGCGTGAAGCCCGTCGATCGGCCCGGCATGATGGTGGAAGTTGATTTGGTCATAAAACGTCTGCCTTCCGGGCTATCTGCGAACGATGAACGAACTCACTGCGGCGGGAACTTGCGGAGTGCACAGCACCTGAAGGTTGTTCCAGCGGGTGGTGCTGCTCGTGCCATCCGGAGATGACACGAACTCCGTGGGAAGCCCCGGAGAAACTACGACTACGCGCCCCAGCTTGCTGCCGTAATCCTTCTGATCGCTCTCATCGGGAAGGGCGATCACGGTGTAAATGTTGCCGTCGATATCCACCAGTTGCTGACCAAGCTGTCGCACCGCTCCGAGTTCGGCGTCATTTGCATTGCCAAACTCGAGCACCGTGAACGATCCGCCGCTCACGCCATATCGCTTGTACGCGTGCGTGATAGTCGGAGTCAGAAACTTTGAATAAACGCCCATCCCGTTGAGCGTGGGATTTCCATTCGAATCGGTCGCGACAGGAATAATCCTGTTTCCAGAAGAATCCTGGCCATCGATCAAGAGCTGCGTCAACGTCTTGTTCGCTGGGACTCGGATTCCCGGATCAACCCGGCGGACGAACACAGTGACCCGCAGAGATTGAAAAGTCGGAGGGTTGGGCTTGACCGAAACGGTGACCGGGCTTGCGAGCGCCGGCGCAATATCCCAAACAAACAGGGGCGTTGAGCCGGATGAGGCGGACGGGAACAGCCGGTCGGCCGGCTTGATGATCACATCGTTCTGCTGGCCGAGATCGCTGCTGATGCGGAACACACCCGACTCGTCATAAATGGCGGTCGTTCCCATTTGCTTGAACACATCGCTCCAAAGAGTGCGACCGCCTCCGGAATCTTTCAACGCGATCGCGGCGTCCATCAACTTGTCGGCGAACTTTGTCCAGCCGCCCGTGGTCAGCGGCGAATTCAGCAACATATTCCCCGCGACAATCGCCTCCGCGCCCCGTGCCGAAGCAACCCCGATGACCGCATCCTGCGATTCACGCTGCTGCTTGACCACCAGCGGGAACACCGCTGCCAACCCCAGCAGTCCGACCGCCAGGATGATGATCCCCAGCAGCACTTCCACAAGAGTGAAACCGAACGGCTTGTGATTCGAGAAACGAATGCGCATCACTTGGCCTCCGAGACTGTGCCGAGATAGGTGTCGATCGTGAACAGGCGCGCGTCGGAATCCACGCGAACAGGGGGCCCCGACTGTCCGGGGTCAACGTCTTTAAGTAGCAGCGCGTTGAGCATGTAGTTGTTGATCAGTACCTGGACGCGTTCAGCCTTCGCATCGGGTGAGCCGCCTCCCGCGACAAAGGTGCCGTTCGGCCAGAGCGCCACATCGATGTTTGGAGCCTTCGGAACTTCGTTCGCGGTGCTGGACACGTTCGCCGATGAGACTGCTCCGCCGTAGATGCTGCCGGTGATCTTGTTCAGCCCTCGTGAGCCGATGGCATTGGCCATCTTCGCCTCGTCGTACAAGGCGATGATGTTCACACTGGCTGCGAGAACCGCGTCCGCGCTGCGGCAGCCAATCAACGCTGCTGCATCGGTCGGCGGCACCATGTCACAAACGCTGCGTGCCCAAGCGACAAGATTGTCGGTGTGGTCGATGCGCCTCCAATCGCCCGTGCCGCTCCAAATCGGCGACTTGACATCGGCAAGTGCCTTCGCGCTCGAGCTGTCAATCTGATTGCGCGGCAGCAGCACGATGACGGGAGTCGGGCTTGCGCCGACGATCCGCCCTGTCCCGGTTTGGAAACGAACCATGAACGTGTTGCGGCAGTTGGGCCTGTTTCCGATGCCTCGATCCGTCACAGCGGGATCGAAAAACCCGTTCTCCGGAAAGACCCAATTCCCTCGGCTCGACTGGTTTGCAATCGGATCGGTCGCAATGTTCATTCGACGATTGCCGGCGGCCGACGCTTGGGGTTCGAAATACCAGCCATTTGAAGGAACGGGCTGCCCATCGTTGTTGTTACCTGGAGCGAAAATGAACCCGGCAGGTGCAAAGCCTCGGACCATCCAGCCGGCCGGGAGCTGCATCGGCTCTGCGAGCGCTGACGGCGCGAACACATCGCGATATCCGGCGGTCGCATCGGTCAGCGCCTTGTCGGGATCTTTCGTGTCGAGGATTCTTCCGACATACATCATCGGGACGATCGTCAACCGTCCACCCGGTTCGAAGGTGAAAACCGCTGCGGTGTCGCCGCTGGCGTTTCGAATCGCAAGGTCGCGTGCCGCTGCCAGAGCGAACTTCAACTGGCTTTCCGCCATCGACCCCGTCGACGTATAGATCATGTTGCGGATGGCGGGGATGCCGGATGCCGCGAGGATTGCGAGGATCGCGATGACCACGAGAAGTTCGACCAGCGAGAAACCGATCGTGTGTTTGCGAAGTTGAGGGGTGGAACGGCTCATCGGCCGACCTCCACGATGTTGTCGGCGCGGGCCGCCTTGCGAACGGCGGTGGAACTGGCCATGCGATCGGTCGTCATCTTGACACCGACCTTGCTCGCGATCTCCGCCAAGTCATCCTGCTTGTCAGCAATGAACGTTGCGGCTTCGATATTCAGGTCGCCAAAGTAGGCGTCGGCGCCGGGAGAAACGATCGCATATTCGGCACCGCGCAAATCCGCGTTGGTGCGCGGGTCACCCAGAAGCGAGGGCACATCCAAGAGATCCGCGCTGTCTTCTGGGCGCGTGAAAGTTTGCTTCTCCGGATCAAAATAGGTGATGGTTGCGGTAACGATTTTTCGAGGAGCCCAGCGGTAATAGCGATAGGGCTTGCCGCTCGGAGAAAGCAACTGGTAGCGGACGTTCTGTGCCGTGAGAGCCCCGGTGTTGCGATCGTTCGTTGACATGCCTGTATCCGCGGCTGCCGCGGTCAGGTCCGTTTCGAGCTTCGGAGACTTGCGGGAGGTATCCACAAAGGGCGGGTAACTGCGGCCAAGCGCCTTGTTGACGCGACTGCTATTCGAAGTGGTCCCGAAGTCAAAGGTTCCGTCCGCCTTCGGCTTGAACATGCCGGGACCGTCCACGCCATCGAGATCCCGACCGAGCGCACCAACCAGGAAATACGCGAGCGAATATTCGCTAAACCGGCGATCAGGTGCTGTGCTCCCGCTGCCCGTCCCCGATGCGGCAGCCCAGTCGGAACTCATGATGGTCGAGCCAGCGGTCCCCGGATCTGCTTTGGACGAAAAGCCCTCCAGAAACCCCGCGTTTCCGTTGTAGCTTTTCGTATTGTCAGCAACGTTTCCGCCGTACGAATTGATCACGAGGCCGTTGTTCACATCGCGCCCAACTGGCTTAATCGTGTCGCTGTGCGTCACCAGCGGCGGCAGGAACCCAAACTCCTGCTTAAACGCCTGCACTGCCTGATTCAATTGCACGACGGTCTGACGCTCCGACGTTCCCTTTGCAAGCTTCGAAGCATGTGCCGCGCCCACAGTCACGAGCGTGATGAGCAGCGCGATGATCGCGATCGAGACAAGCAGTTCGATGAGCGTGAAACCCGGGCGGCCGGTGTTCGAGGTTGTTCCTGAAGTCATTCGCACTGCATCGCTCCGCTTGCTTTCAAACCTGCTGCCGTGCAACGCACGGGAAACTCAAACTTTCGAACGCATTCCAAAGCGCCGGACCCGCGTGAACGGGCCCCGGCACGAGACTTTGTCTTTACCCGCCGCCGCCACCACCCTGCAGCGACTGGATCATGCTGACCAGAGGCAGGAACATGGCGACAACGATCGTTCCGACGATGCCGCCCAGGACGACGACCATCAGGGGCTCGAGCAGCGAGACGAGGGAGGCGACGGCGACGTCGACTTCTTCGTCGTAGTTGTCCGCGATTTTGAGGAGCATCTTGTCCATTTCGCCGGTTTCTTCGCCGACGTCGATCATGTTGACGACGAGCGCGTCGCAGGTCTTGCTCTCGCGAAGAGGCGTCGCGAAGCTTTCACCTTCGCGGATGGAGTCGTGCACCTTGGCGAGGGCTTTCTCGTAGACGTAGTTACCGCTGGTTTCGCCGGTAATCTTGATGGCTTCGAGAATGGGGACGCCGGCGCCGATGAGCGTGCCGAGCGTTCGGGTGAAGCGCGCGATCGCGGTCTTGCGGAGCATGCTGCCGAAGATCGGGATGCGGAGCAGCATCCAGTCGGTGATCGCCTTACCCGGGCCGCTGGCGCGGATCAATTTCCAGCCGATGAAGATGAAGATCGGCGAAGGGAGCACGATGAACGCGCCCGGGATCGACTGCCCGGGGTTGGTTCCGGCGATCCAGCGGCTGCCTTCCATCAGAAGCGTCGTCAGCATGGGCAGCTTCACGCCGAAGTCTTTGAAGATTTCTTCGAACTTCGGGATGATGAACCACATGATGAAGGTCAGGATGAGCACGGCGATGATGATGACCGCCAAGGGGTACACCATCGCGCCCTTGATCTTGCGCTTGAGCTTCTCGGCCTTTTCCATGAACTCGGCCAGACGCTGCAGGATCAGATCGAGCACGCCGCCGATTTCGCCGGCGTTCACCATCTTGGTGTAGAGCTTGTCGAACGCCTTGGGGAACTTGCTCATCGCTTCGGAGAGCGAAGCGCCGCCTTCGACTTCTTCGCAGACACCGACGAGCACGTTCTTCATCGCGCCGGGCTTTTGCTGCTGCTCGAGAATCTGGAGCGAGCGAAGCAGAGGAAGGCCTGCGTCCTGTAGCGTCGAGAGCTGGCGCGTGAACATCGTGAGCTGCTTCTGCTTCACGCGTCCGAAGCTGAAGCCTCCGCTCTTCTTCTTGGGCTTGGCCTTGCCCTTCGCGGCCGCAGCCTTGGCTTCCTTCTTCGAGACCTTCTGCTCGGCGACGTTGGTCGGGAAGAGCCGCTGGCTCTTGATCCGCGCAATCGCCTCTTCCTTGCTGCCGGCTTCGACCGTCCCTTTGGTCGGTTTGCCCGCGTCATTCATCGCTTCGTACGTAAAGGTCGCCATAGTCGCCTCCGGCCCACATGCTGACTCAATTGATCCGTGTCGAAAACCGTTTCTGCTATTCGTCGGCGAGCGTCTCGCGAACGACTTCGTCGATGGTGGTCACGCCGTCATAGATGGACATCAATCCCGATTCACGCAGAACACGCATGCCGCGCTTACGGGCGTGATGCCGCAGGAGCGAGGTGCTGGCGTTCTTCATGATCATCTCGCGAGCTTCGTCGTCGAGCGTCATGATCTCGTAGAGAGCAAGGCGGCCCTTGTAACCCGAACCGTTACACCGATCGCAGCCCTTGCCGCGGGCGAAGCGCCGCCCCCGCACCGCGTCCGGCGTGAGGCTCAATTCCATCAGTTCCTCTTCGGAGGGTGTGTAGAACTCTTTGCAGTTCGCACAGACCTTTCGAACCAGCCGCTGCGCGACAACACCCTCCAGCGTCGCGGTGAGAAGGAACGCCTCAAGGCCGAGGTCGAGCATTCGGACGACCGAACTCGGGGCGTCATTGGTGTGCAGGGTGCTCAGCACCAAGTGGCCCGTGAGAGAAGCCTGCACGGCGATCTGCGCAGTTTCAAGATCGCGGATCTCGCCCACCAGGATGATGTCCGGGTCCTGACGCAGGAACGAGCGAAGCAGCTTCGCAAAGGTTGTCCCTGTTTCATTGTTGATCTGGCACTGGCAAAGCCCGTCGATGTCGTATTCGACCGGGTCTTCGGCCGTCAGGATCTTGGTTTCGATGTCGTTCAGATCCGACAACGCGGCGTACAGCGTGGTCGTCTTGCCCGAGCCCGTCGGGCCGGTCACCACGACGATGCCGTTGGGCTTGTGGATCAGGCGACGGAAAGTCGTCATGTCGTCGTCGCGCAGACCGACTCGATCAAGCGAGAGTTCGACGTTGCTGCGATCGAGCACTCGCATAACCACCGACTCACCCCACATGGTGGGCAGCACGGCGACGCGAAGATCGACGGGGTTGCCGCCAATGGTCAGTTCGATTCGTCCGTCCTGAGGAAGGCGCCGCTCGGCGATGTCAAGATTCGACATGACCTTCACGCGGCTGGTGATTGCCGGTCCGAGCTGCTTCGGGGGCGGAACCATTTCGTACAGAACGCCGTCGATGCGGTACCGCATCTTGAATTCGTTCTCGAAAGGCTCGAAGTGGATGTCCGAGGCGCGATCCTTGATCGCCTGGAGCAGAACGAGATTGAGCAGCTTGATGACCTGGTTGTCGCCGGCCATCTCGACCATGGCGTCGATATCAATCGACTCGCCGCCACGCCCGCCCAGGCTCTTGATCCGATCGTCGTTTGCCAGTTCGCTCACGACGTCGGTGATCGACTCCTGCTTGGAGAAGTGCTTCTGGATCATCGCGTCGATTGCCGCCGGATCGCCGACGACCGCTTCGACGTTGCCGCCAAGCAGAAGACGAAGATCGTCGACCGCCCGGAAGTTGTCCGGCGACTTCATGGCGATCTTGAGGCGCCGGCTCGTCTTGTTGTACTCGAGCGGGACGACTTCGTAGCTGCGAACGCTCTCGGCAGGAATGACTTCCTTGGCCTCTTCCGGGATTTCAAACCCGGTGAGATCCACGAAGGCCATGCCCGCCTGCCCCGCGAGGGCCTCCAGCACGTCGCGCTGGGTGCAGTAATTGAGTTCGACAAGCAACTGGCCGAGCGGCGCCTTGCGAGTCTGCTGGATAGCCAGAGCCTCGTGCACCTGATCGCGCGTGACCTTGCCCAGCTTGGTCAAAACGCGACCAAGCTTCCGGCCCTTCATTTCAGATGGTTCAATCGCTGGCATGGCTTCTCCGCCCCCACCACACCCCCACCCAAACCCTTCACCAACCGCACACTCGAACCCCAACCCAACCCCCAACCCCTGAAACCCAGTCGCTCATCTCGCACATGCAAGGCTGAGCTTTTGGGAGCGATGGCTCCCAACCGTCGCCATTCGTCGCTTCCAGTTCCCCCGGAACCAAAAGCCCCTCACCCCACGAGCCCTCACGAGACCCGGCGCCCGCCGAAAATTGGTTTCCAATCTCGGCGGACGCGGTACATTCGCATGCGAACAAGCAACTTGGC